>TARA_B100001115_G_scaffold156873_1_pt1 | contig 23222 bp, 16 predicted proteins | sample TARA_B100001115 | Tara Oceans TARA_B100001115 (sample SAMEA2622652) | marine metagenome | biome: marine biome (ENVO:00000447); feature: surface water layer (ENVO:00002042); material: "saline water (ENVO:00002010), including plankton (ENVO:xxxxxxxx)" | depth 5 m | reverse complement strand
GAATGAGGAGCAGCCGCCTGAGGCGAAACCGGTTCGTCCTCCATCTTGTAGGCCGTGCGGTAGGCTTTGCCTTTTCCTTTCTCAAGGGCCTCCCAATAACCTTCCGAGTGATGATAAAGGAATTCCTTCTCCCCATTTCCATCAAGGTCCAGGACCATGGGACTCGACAACTCACCCTTCGGGTCGGTGGCATTGAACTGATCAGCCACCATGAGGTCCCCATCCGACCAGCCCAGGGCACGGACCTGCCCCTTGCCCGAGACCAGAATCTCGGGCTTGCCGTCGCCGTCCAAGTCGGCGCTGCCCAAGCGCGCAGGAACGAGTTCGGAGAGAACGCTCTTGCGGATGGAGGAGTCGCGGCAGGCTTCCTCGAATTTGCCGCCCCCGCGGTTCAGAAGAACCATGCAGGGATCACGCTCGGAGAGAACGAGCAAATCGACCGAATCGTCTCCATCGATCCGGCAAGGGAAGATGCCCGAAGGCTCACGACGGAAATCCAAGTCCGTCTCGGATAGAAGATCGAACTTCCCCTTGTCCTTGACCCGCCACACCTGCATGACGATGTCCGATCCATCCTCCACCACGAGGAGGACTTCATCCCTGCCGTCCCCATCGGTGTCCGCGCAAACTGCATCAAGGGGCTCCCCTTTGGTAGGAATAGGTACGGGAAAGGCAAAACTTCCCTTCGGCGAGCGGAGGGAAAGCCCAACCAGTTCCTCCTCCGGGCTGAGTACCACCAGGCCTGATGCCTTGGAGGACAAGCGTATGCTTGAAAGCGAACTGACCCCATTCAGGGAGGGATAGATGACGGGGGTGGCAAACCCCATTCCATCAAGGCCGGAAAGGACGAGAATCTCACCCCTCGAGGCAGAAGCCGCCACGACGTCCTTGATCCCGTCGCCATCAAAATCGGCATAGACCCAGGAAGTCTTTTTTTCATCCTGGGCGAAAACGTCGAAATTGCTGACCACAAGGGCGCTCTCCTTTTTCCTTCCCGTGTGAAAGGAATAGACCATGGCCTCGCGGGAGACCCGATCGATGGCGGTAAGCCGGATGGGGCCCTTCCCTCTTTTGCCCGGAGGAACGGGGTTGAAGGAGGAACCGAGAGAGAGCTCAAAGGAGCGCTCGGGACCAAACCCGTCCGCCTGTCCCAACCGTACCCGAACCGAGCGGTCGGCCCCCGGGAGGGAATAAATCCAGTCCATGAGCCCGTCTCCATTTAGGTCGAGGAACTCAAGCCCAACGGCCCGCGAAGCATCCTCCCTATGGATCTTGGAAGGATAGGAGGGCTTGCCCTTGGCAAAGGAAAGAACCTCGAGGCCTTCCTCGGTAAAGAGGAAGAGCCGGGCTTCGCCGGCCTTGCCCTTGCCCATGACCTTGATCGAAGAGGAGGAAGATCTTAATTTCCCGGATTCGAGCTCCAAGGGTTCTGACCAGCTGTTATCGCTGGTACGGAAATGCACGCTCACTCCGGTCTCGGGGCTTCCTCGAACGAGATCCGTCGAGCCATCGCCGTTCAAGTCCCCGAAGGCAATGGAGGAAAGCTCTTCGGATACGAAAAGGAATTCCTTCTCATAGGGCGCATCCTCGAGCAGAGGATCCCAGCGGTCTGGTTCGGCCGGACTGACCCGGGCGGGGGCCTTGCCGTCCTTGGCCCGATAGAGCAACTCGATCCTCGAACGATCGAGGTTATAGTAGACCAAGTCCTCCAGCCCGTCACGGTTGAGATCGAGATGTCTCAGGATACGGGCGTTCCAGCCGGCCTTGAGGACTTGGGGCGCGGAAAGCAGGAACCTGTCGCTCTTCTCCTTGCCGTCTCCTTGAAGGAAGGAGAAAAGAATCGAGCCCGCCACCAGAAAACCAAGAATCCGGGCACTCACTTACCGGCCTTAGGGTAGAGCTTGACGCTTGAGACTACTCCTCCCTTGACGGATTTGGCCCAGCCAAGCATGAAGTAGGGAAAATCGGGCAGGTCCCCGGGATCCAGGTCCCAGTCGAGTCCCTGGTCCTTCATTAACTCATCCATCATGGGGGTAAGCATGTCCATCAAGCGGCTGAAATCGAAATACTCGACTTGGGAAGCTCCCTCGGGAATATCGCGCAGGGCCACCTTGATCTCCTTTTGGTCCCAGAGGCTTTTCTTCTCCGACTGCATCCCGTCTATGACCTGGTTGAGCAACTGGGGCTCACCCATCGAGAGAAGGAGCCATTTGTCGGCCACGGCGTAACTTATGGAAACGCCCGCCTGTTCCAATCCCCTCATGGACCGCACGAGAACGCCGTTGTGCTTGGTTTCCTTGAAGAGTTCGGCCCCCTGCATGGCTCCGTCGAGGGTTGCTCGTAGCGATTGATCGAAGAGCTTAGGATCACGAAGGGCGATGAGGAAGACATCGTTGGTAGGCGCTTCCACGAGTTCAGGGAGTTGCTCAAGGTCATCTTCCTCCAGGTCATCGGAAAAAAGGAAATCCAGGTTTTCGGCCCAGCCCGGATTCAGGCGGGAAAGGGAGATGACTTCGTCCCCCAGCGAGCCCAATACGTTCTTTCTAAAGGGAACGCCGATTTGGTCCTCGAAAGCCTGAATCTGGGCATTGACAAGGAGCATAAGCTGAGGGCTCATCTTTTCCAGCATCGCGGAAAGCTTGGGCCAGATCTGGGACATATCATAGCGGGCGGAGGATGCGGAAAGGAGGTTGGGAGGGAGAAAACCACGAAGCTTGACTTCCTTGTCGTCTGTTTCCATGAGGGAGAACAAACCCTCGTACTCGGAAAGAAAAAGGGCAACGGACATTGAAAACTCGCCACCCCTGGGGTCAAACTGCATACCCATGGAGTCGAGGGAATCCAAGCCGAGGGCCTCAACCACACCGTCAGTGGTAAGACCGAAAGGATTTTCCGGCATCTGAAGACCGGGGTTCTCACTCATTTTAAGGAGCATGGACATGAGGGGCCTGAAGTTGAGGAAGATACGGGCCTCCCCGGATCCGATCTCGTCGAAAAGGTCGAGGTACTGGTCGTTTCCGGATAGCCTCTCGGAAGAGTCTCCCGAGGCCAAGAGGAGTACGTCACGGACGTGCTCTTCCCCTCCCATGACGAAGTGCATGACTTCATCCTGCATGAAAAGAGCCATCTTCTTGTCCTTCTCCTCGTCTCTTTCAGGGCCGATCCAATGGACGGTGGTTCCGTTCACGTTGGACTGATCCCAAGCGAAATCCCCATCCGATCGCTTAATTTCCTTCCTCATCCAGCGGAGGGTCTTAAGCAAGTCCTTTTCCGTTTTGCCGGTCTCCATCATAAGAGTGATGAAAGGCAAGCCGACGTCGGAAAAATCCATTTCCTCACCCTCTTCCACCTTCTTATCGAAGGCTTCGCTCTCAAGCATCCGGTCCAAGCCACCTATGGAGAAAAGGATCTCCCCCTTCATCGAATCCTTCCAGCTCTCCAGAGTTTCCATCATTTCCTCGAGCCCGGGTTCATCCTTGAATCCACTCTCCATCTCGCTCTCCATCCATTCCGACATTTTCTCCCAAGCCGGGCTTCTAGAGAAGGAACCGAACGGGCCGGTCTCAATCTTTTCGGCAAAGTCCGCCCAATCGTCGACGGCAACAACCAGGAAAGCGTCGTGCGGAACACGGTCTGCAAGCTTGGGCTTGGCCGTAAGAGCGAAAAGGACTCCAAGAAAATAGAAGGAGCATAAGAGTAGCTTTTTCATAGGGTGATGAGTGATGAATCGATGGGGGGAATCAAATGGGAAGGATAAATAAGAGCCTTTGGGAAAAACCCACGCTCGGTCATTTAGGCGGAGGCAGGTAGCGGTAGCCGGCGTTCGGGTTGCGTGGGTCGAACGCGAAGGCATCCCGGTTTTCGAGAAAAGTCTTGAGTGCACGCACGGGGATGGAGAAACCGAGTCCTTCGGCCCCCGTGCTGACTACCTTCATGTTGTTCACGCCGACCACCTGACCGCGGTAGTTGAAGAGGGGCCCCCCCGAATTGCCGGGGCTGATCTCGGCCGTCGTCTGAATATGCAGGCGATCCTGAATGATGCGGTTTCTCAAGCTGACGATCCCCTCGGAAACGCTCCGCTCCAGGCCAAGAGGGCTACCAATCGCGAAAACCCTTTCCCCTTGTCGGACTTCCTGCGACGAACCAAGAGGCACGGTAGGGAAAACCTTGTTCGAGTGGCCCTCGATCTTGAGCAAAGCAAGGTCGACGTTCCCCCCCGTGGCCACGATTCGGACGTTATCGTAGTTCTCCTTGATCAACTCTCCCTTTGCCAGCCTGAATTGGGTAATGGAAACCTGTCGCTCTCCCGCAACCACGTGATCGTTGGTGATGACGTAGCCATCGGAGTGGATGAGGAAGCCTGAACCAAGCCCGATGGGCGTCCTGATCATGACCACGCACTCCCCCAGTTCGGAGACCAGGTCCCCGAGGGGGCGGTTCTTCAATTTGGGATCCGTGCGGTAGAGATGATCGCCCGCCTTGGAACCAATCAACTTGCCCGAATTGACCTCCTTCACCTCGACACATTCCTTGGAAGGAACCTGGAGGACGGTAAAGCCGAGGTCTATGACCCAGTGCTCGGAGCTCTTCTTGAGAACTTCACCGGTGATGGACGCGCCGGACTGAAGCACAATCTCGACACCCTTGGCCCACAGGGAGAAAGGCAGGAAAAACAAGAGCAGAAAGGGAATTTTTCGCAAGACGCACATGGAACCCCTCATCTAGCCGAATTCAAAGGCGAGGAGCGAGAAAAAAACTTTGCCTAGCGGGGATAGTGAAAACTGGCTTGGGAGCAGTTGCCGAAATTCTTGCCGTGGAGAGGGACGGGCCTGGCCCCCTTCAACTCCGTGTCCAAAACCATAAGGCGAGTACTCCCGGAGGAAGACCTCTCGGTAAAGAAAAGGTGGCGTCCATCATTGGCCCAGCAAGACTGCATGGCATGGTTCCCACCCCCCGTGAGAGGCCTGCTCTGACGAGTGGAAAAGCTGTATTCGAAGATTTGAAAGCCTCCGCCTACGGCCGCCGTAAAGGCTATCCTTGTAGGATCCGCCGGGTTCCAGCTCGCCTCCGTACAGTGTGAGCTCACGTTCGTGGGAATCCTCGTGAGTAAACCAGAGGAGAGGGAAACCTCGTAAAGCTGGGGCTTGCCGCGACTATCGGAGGTAAGGATCATGCGCCGGCCATCGGAAGACCAGCAGGGTCCGGATTCGTTGCTTTTGTTACGGGTGATGCGCTTGGGCTTGGAACGGGGATTGGGGGCAAGCCAGAGCTCGGGGTTACCGGAGGTCGAGAGGATCATGGCGACTCCGGAGTTCCTGGGGTTCTGTACCGCCCTCAAGTTGCTTCCACGATAGTTTGCAATGGTTGAAATCCGACGGCTCGCAAGATCGAGGTGATAGATGTTGTTGAAGACCTTGCGGTTGCTGGTGAAGAAGATGCCGGATCCGCCGTTGTCCCAACTCGCGTTGAAGGTGATCTTCTTGAAAGAGGTGTGGGGTTGAGCCTTGGACATCAGAGAGTTGGCTACGAAGATCTCCTTAGCTCCGGAAACGTTGGAGAGATAGCATAGTTTACCGGAAAAGAAACCGGGAATCCCGAGAATTTGCTTAACCATCTGGTCACAGCCCTTCAGAACCGCTCCGTCAATGGAAGAACCCTCCACGACCATGCTTTTGAGAGGTTTTTTCGGCTCGCCCGGATAGCCTCGGGAGATTTCCAGTTTGAGCTGGCTTCCGCCCAAGGGAACGAAGGACGCGCTGTAACGGCTTTGCTCGGGGCGCGCGAGGCGGAGGCCTCCGTGCAGGGAAACGGCTTTGGCGACGAGTGGGGTAAGAGACTTGGGTGTTTTCCCTAAGTCCATCGGGACTTGCTTTTTCTTAAGCTCTGCTTCGATCGTACCGAGGACGATCCTGCCTCCCTGACCGAGCAGGGAGTCGCTTCCACCCGAGGCTAGATACAGGTACGAAACCGACACCAGACACACCAAACGGAGCGATTTGAAAACCTTCCGTTTCCTTCCATCCTTTTCCACATTCATTGGCTTACCCTTTTAAAACGAGACTGACTCGGCAAGCGCAAAAGCGCCCTCGCTTGTCTTTTGAGCCCCGGAGACCGACAAACGCTCAATCTTTTGCTCAACTTTTCATTTGCCCATGTCCCCTTTGCCTACATTTAGTTAGGGTTCATGTCCGATGAACTCATCCTCTCTCTGCTTGGTCAAGTCAAGTATCCCGGCTTTAGCCGAGATATCGTATCGTTCGGTCTGGTACTTGAAACCGCACTGGACGACAAAGGCAAGGCCGCCGTCAAGCTCGAGATAAGCGGAAACGACCCTACCCTACCTCAAACTCTCAAGGAAAGCATCGAGGAAGCTCTGCTTGAAAACGATGCCGTCTCGGAGGTCGAGGTAGGGATCGTGGTCAAGGCATCCAAAGCCCAAGCCTCCGTCTCCTCCGACCAAGTAGGAGCCTCCTCCCCCATTGCAAAGGTCAAGAAGATCGTCGCCATAGCCAGTGGAAAAGGAGGCGTAGGGAAATCTACCCTCGCCGTAAACATGGCGTGCGCCTTTGAGAATCTTCTCACCGCCGATGGAAGAGAAGGACAAGTCGGACTCATGGATTGCGACGTCTACGGCCCTTCCGTTCCTCTTCTTATAGGTGCATCCGGTCAACCGGAAGGCCTTTCGGAGAATATGATCGCTCCAATCGAGAGCTATGGCGTGAAGCTTATGTCAATGGGTCTGCTGGTCGACGAGGACACGCCCGTCGTCTGGCGCGGGCCCATGGTCATGAAGACCATTCAGCAATTTAGCGCCAACGTAGAGTGGGGTGAATTGGAGATCCTGCTCATCGACCTGCCCCCGGGCACTGGCGATGCACAGCTATCCTTGGCCCAGACTTTGCCGCTGGATGGGGTCATCCTTGTCACAACCCCTCAGAAGGCGGCCGTAGACGTAGCCCGCAGGGGAGCCAGGATGTTCGAGAAGGTGAACGTGCCGATTCTCGGGGTGGTGGAGAACATGAGCTACCTCGAGGACGAGAAATCTGGCAAGAAAACCTATCTTTTCGGCCAAGGTGGAGGCTCGGAAACGGCCCTTGCCCTCAAAACGAGCTTTCTGGGTGAAATTCCCCTACACCAAGAGGTAAGAATGGGGGGAGACCACGGTACGCCGGTGGTGATCGCAAACCCCGAGAACCCCGCTAGTATCGCGATCCGAGAAGCGACCAAGTCCCTGTCGGGAATGCTTGGCCTGTAGCAGGATCAGGTCTTGATCTCGCGATGAAGGGTATGCCGACGAAGAAACCGGTTGTATTTCTTCTTCTCGACTGACTCGGTCTGCAACTTTTTGTTGCGCGTGGACATATAGCGAGAAGGCGGCTTCCCCTCCTTGCGGGCTTCCGTACACTCGAGTATGATGGTTTCTCTAGGCATGATTAGACAGAGTATGTCGCCTCGAGGCCGTTGGATCAACGCAAAACTTCGACCTCAGGATGCTCGAGTGTCTCTCTGGAAAACGTTTTTATGATTTGCAAATGTCCGTGCCTCGGAGCAAAATAAAACAATGGAATCATCAATGAACGAAGGGCTTTCCAAGCTTTCCGAAGGTGCTTATCGAGAGATGCAACTCAAGAACGATAACGAAGCCGGGCACGAGGTGCCGGAAGTTGCCCGGGACAGTTCCCAAAAGGTAACGAAATCACCTGAACCCATCCAACTCTCGGGTTCTTTCGCCAGTGACAAGACCCTGGCCGAGCAGACCCAGTCTCTCCCGCCCGGCGAACCAATGGAAAGCGTGGACAACGTTGATGACGCCGGCATCGATCCCACCAAGGACCCCGACTGGGCAGTGGTTAAGGATGACCGATTGCCCCCCCAGCCCGGCCCCAGCCAATTTCATAACGACCGCTACTGGGAGGAAAGAAGCCTCGACCGCGAGCTTCAGGACAAGGATCTTCAGGAAGAAATGATCCGCCGTGAGACGGAGGAGTTCAGCAAGGCAGCGGAGGCAGCCGAGGATTTTGGCCGATCCAACTCCAACGAGTTGCTTGATCCCTATTATCAAACCGGTTCGGATTCGTCCGAACCACCCTCGGCCGGCAATAGTCTCGACTCCTTCATTTAGAAATTTGTTCTCATGCAAGCCGGGCCGACAAAAGTCGAACTGGTTGGTGAAACCCTCGCACTTGCTTGGCCCGATGGGGAAGAAAGCTACCTCGAAGCTCCTTTTCTCAGGGAACGCTCGCCAAGTGCAGAGCAGCAGGGCGAAACCGATCTATTCGGTTCGATTTCGGGAGGGAGTTCAGGCGGTGACTATTCCTCGGTCCGCATCAGAAGATTTGAGATCGTTGGCAATTACGCGCTCCGCATTCAATTTTCCGACGGCCATTCCACGGGAATTTATTCTTGGGACTACATCAGGAGAATCGCCGGGGAATCGGATGCCTGAAGGTTGCTTGCTCAAGCGAGCCCTCGTTCGCTGGAGCGGGCAAACTCTATAATTTCGCCCACGATGTGCGGGCTGGCGGCAGAAAACTCATTCTCCAGGCGCTCGATCGCCTGGCTGCGGTTCAATTCCGACTTATAGAGAATCTTAAAGACCCCACGGGCAGTTTCGACTTCGTCTCCGGAAAAGCCTGATCGTTCCATTCCCACTTTGTTGATCGAACGTACCTCCGCAGGCGAACCATCGGCAAGCATGAAGGGGGGCACGTCCTGGACGAGCTTGGAACAGGCCGAAACCATGCAATGCCTACCCAGTCTGCAAAACTGGTGAACCCCCGCGCCCCAGGCGACGTTGACGTGGTCGGCTACCTCCACGTGCCCGGCAAGGGCGGAATGGCTGCTCATGACGAGGTGGTTGCCGATCACGCAATCGTGGGCGACGTGGCTGTAAGCCAGGAAGACGTTACCCGAGCCGATTATGGTCTCGTCGTCGGCTCCGGTGGCTACGTGCGCGGTGACGTATTCCCTAAAGACGTTGTCGTCCCCGATACGCAGGCCGGGTTCCCCTCCCTCGTACTTGAGGTCATGAGTCAACCCGCCGATGAGGGCATAGGGATGAACGACGTTGTTGCGGCCCATGTCGACCCGGCCCTCTACAGTGGCATGATGGAGGACCCGGCAACCGTCACCCAGCTTGGCCTTCGGGCCAACCATGGAGAAGGCTTCCACCACCACGTCCTCACCCAGCTCGGCACCTTCCTCGACTATGGCCTGGGGATGGATGAAAACAGCCACCTCAGGAATTTTCTCCCGCGTCCGCGATCGCGAACATCAAACTGGCCGAGGAAACGGCTTGATCGTTTACGCTGCATTCCACACTGGCCGTGGCCAACTTGTTCCCCCTAACCTTCTCAAGCTTTGCCGTAATCATGAGCTGGTCTCCGGGAACCACGGGCTTCCTGAACTTGACCTTGTCGGCGCTCATGAAAAAGGCTACCTTACCTTCCGAGGAACTCCTGCGCAGAAGCAGGATCCCCGCAGCCTGGGCCATCGCTTCCAGTTGCAAAACGCCGGGCATCACGGGATGCCCGGGAAAATGCCCGCTGAAAAAAGGCTCGTTGATGGTTACGTTCTTGATTCCTACCAGAACCTCGTTTTTCTCGATCGAAACAACGCGGTCGATCATGACGAAGGGAAAGCGGTGAGGCAGAACGTCGAGGATTCTCCTCACGTCCAGCTCGGTCTCGTCGGGCAGTACGAAGGACTTGGTCTCGCTTGGCTTCGCCTCCCCGTTCTTACTCTCCTGCCCCATCATTTTGTCGTAAAGCTTGGAAGTAAGCTCGGAATTGAGAGCGTGACCGGGTCGAACCGCTATGATGTGGGCCTTGAGGAATTTCCCAAGCAGGGAGAGGTCCCCAACGATATCGAGGATCTTGTGGCGGACGAATTCATCCTCGAAGCGAAGAGGTTCCTTGGAAAGGATCTTATCTCCCTTGATAACGATTGCGCTGTCCAGGCTTCCTCCCCTGATCTTCCCCATTTTAAGCAACTCCTCTATGTCCTCATAGACCGTGAAGGTGCGGGCGGGAGCCACCTGGGCTAGGTAGGTCTCGGGGTCCAGTTCGATGGAAAGATGCTGCACGTGGCTACCCCGGTCGTCCGCGGAAGTGCAGGTAATCCTGAATCCATCGTATGGAAGGGCGATCATCGAACGGTTGCCGGATACGACCGAGACGGGCTCCTTGAGAACGAAATAATCCCGTTCCTCATCCTGCTCGACCGGTTCGGCTTCCAAGGCCAGGTTGGCAAAAGGCCTGGCCGATCCATCCAGGATGGGAGGCTCGCTCGCATCCAAATCGATGACCGCATTGTCCACGCCACAGCCGCTCAAGGCGCTGAGGACGTGCTCGATGGTGTGAACCTTGGCGTTCCCATTGGTTATGGTCGTGCTCCGCACCAAGTCCGAGACGTTGGAAGCCAAGGGTTTTACTTCGGGTTTTCCGTAAAGGTCCACCCGGCGGAAGACATAGCCTTGGTCGGCTTCGGCCGGCTTCAAGGTAAGGGTCACTTCCTCACCGGTATGCAAGGACTTACCCTTGATGGAACGCACTTTGCGGATGGTCCTTTGTTTGGTCGGCATAAGGTACTCGTTATCTAGCCAAACACTGCGGGACTGTAAAGAATGAAGGGCAAAGGACTGGCTTGCAAACCAACCGGACCAAAGCTAGAATTTCAATCGTGTCCAGCAAGAAAAAGACCTTGTCTAGAAAATGGAAGAGGGAGTACTATCGGATGATTGATGGGGTCGTTCGCTCGCACGGTATTCAGAAATTCTGTCTGCGCCTGATTTACCTGCTCTGTTTCGTCGCCACCATCATTCTTGCCGCCTTGCTATACTTCGACAAGTAGACTTGGTGCGAAACCCAATGACGCTACTAGAGAAGCCTATTTCCCTGGAAAGGGGGTTTCCTCGTTCAGTTTTCCCAGCCTAAGGGCCACTTCCCATTGCTTGTACGCCTTGTTTCTGACTTCTTGTGAGACCGTCTGGTCGTCTGCAAAATCAATGAGTCTCTCGTAATCGTTTTCAAGAAGATAATCCCCGAGGATCTTGTTCGAGGAGGGATGCCCCATGAGCGAGTAAAGAAGTCGCTCCAGTTCCGGAATTCTTTTTTTCTGGGAACCAAGGGTCACGAACTTGCCTCCAATTCTCATTCGCTCCAGTTTTTCCTCCAAGGCCCGCTCATCCGGGGAAATTCGATTCGAAGAAAGGGAAAGCCTTTTCAACTCGGGCAGATCGAAGACCGGGAAAGGATCGTGGATGAAGTTATTGGAAAGGGAAACGACGCGAAGCTTTTTCAGTTGCTCCAGTATCTTGACGCTCATGATTTGATTGCTCTGGAGACGAAGCTCGCGGATGGCGGGCAGGGCACTGAGGGATCTCAGGTCGCAAACCTGGTTTTCTTCCAGGTAAAGATGCTCCAGCTTGTCAAGGCCCTCGAGACCCGCAAGGTCGGTAATCCGGTTTGAGGACAAGGCAAGGCGCAACAGGCCCTTGAATTGACGCATGTTAGAAACGTCCTCCAGTTTGTTCCCGGAAAGGAGAAGTATTTTGAGGTTGGGCAAATCCTTTAGCAGGGACGTGGTCGTGAGCAGGTTGTCGTACAAGTAAAGGTTTACCAGGGAGGGCATGGACTGAATCTCGAACAAGGGATCGGAATCCCATTTGCCATTACCGCTTTCATCCTTAACCTCATCTACTCCTTCAGTGTATTTCTTATCCTTGTCCACGTCTAAGTAGCCCTCGACCCGACCAAGCTGATTCCTCTGGGCATAGAGGGTAATGAGGCTTTTGAGGTTTCCTACGCCTTCCAGGTCGATGAGCGAATTGCTAGAGACATCGAGGTACCTCAGGCTCGTGAGCGATCCCACTCCAGTCAAACCCAGCAAGCGATTATTGGCCAAAGAAAGATCCCTCAAGGCCCAAGGACCCTCGTTGATTCTCGCCACCACCTTTTCCAAATCCGTTACCAACCGAGCTTTTGCGTCCTTGGTAAGAGTCCTACTTTCGAGAGAAGTCGAGAGGCCGTAGAACTCCTGCTTCATTTTTGCCAGCGAAAGGCCCTCCAAAGGGGCAAGCGACCTGATCCGATTACCGGAAAGATCGAGTTTGCGGAGTTTGGAGAGGTTGGAAAGCGGACTAAGATCCTCGATGAAGTTGTCCCGCAGGATGAGGACTTCCAAGTTTTTGGCCGCCTCCAGCCCAGTCAGATCGCGCAACTGGAGTCCGCTGGCTTCGAGGAAAAGCAGTTTTTCCGCCACAAGTTCCTTCGTCAGGGCTTCCCTGTTCACCCTGAGCGTATCAGCCACGGCCTTTTCCAGAGCGGGCTCAGGTACACGAAGTACCTTGGCGCTGGATGTGGACCCGCAAATGACGACCGCCAAGGCAAGCAAGAGGCGGTTCAACAGACGGGTCGACGAAAGGATACTCATAACGCCTGCATAATCGGACGAACGCCCGAAAGCTTTAGCCGAAAATCAACGAAGCCGGGCGATCAAGTCCTTGGATTCCACAGAATCGCCCACCTGGACGAGAATTTCATCGACCGTCCCGTCCGCAGAGGCATAGAGGGTGGTCTGCATTTTCATGGCTTCCAGAACGGCAACCTTTTCCCCCTTCGAGATGGATTTCCCAACACTCGTGGATATACTGCTGATCATGGCCGGGATAGGGGCGGCGACATGCATGGGGTTGGAGGGATCCGCCTTTTCCCGGGCCTTGCTCTCGCCCTTTACGGACTTGTCCTGGACCATAGTCGTGCGGGCCTTGCCATTGAGCTCGAAAGTGAGGGAACGAATGCCCTTATCGTCGGGGTCTCCGACGTGCAAAAGCTTGATGAAAAGCGTCTTGCCTTCCTCGATATCGATGGAAATTTCCTCTCCCGGCTCAAGGCCGTGGAAATAAGCGGTCGTCGGCAAGACGGATACGTCCCCGTACTTGATCCTGAATTCACGGTAGTCCTCAAAGACCTTGGGATACATGAGGTGCGAGAAAAGATCTTCCCGGGTAACTTTCCGGCCGATCTTACGCTGCAGGGAAGCGGTCTTCTTCTTGAGGTCGATTTTCTCGGCCGATGCGCCGGGCCTCCCTCGCATGGGCTTCCTCCCGCCGAGGATAACCTTCTGGACGGCTTTGGGCCATCCCCCCTTAGGTTGACCCAGGTTGCCGGAAAGAAGATCGATCACGGACTCGGGAAAACCGGTCTCGGGAGGAAGGTTGACGAGATCCTCGGGTTTAACGCCCTTGGTAATGAGAAAGATGGCGAGGTCTCCCACGCACTTGCTGCTGGGAGTGACCTTGACGATATCGCCAAGCATTCGGTTCACTTCCCGGTAGGTCTCGACCACGTCGGGCCAACGTTTGCCCAACCCAAGGGCACCCGCCTGTTCCCTCAAGTTGGTGTATTGCCCGCCCGGCATCTGGTGATCGAAAACCTCCGCGCTGCCGAAGGGTGGAGAACTGTCGAAGGGTAGATAGTACTGCCTGACGGCTTCCCAATAAATAGACAACTCGTTGAGAACGCCAACGTCGAGACCGGTAGACCGCGGGGCATTTCTCAGGGCATGAACGATCGAGTTCATATTGGGCTGACTGGTGCAACCGGAAAGCGAGGAAATGGCCAGATCGACGACGTCCACACCTGCTTCGGCAGCCTTCAAGACCGAGGCGGAAGCAATCCCGCTGGAGTCGTGCGTATGAAAGTGAATGGGCAGGGAAACCTCGTTGCGGAGGGCCTTGACGAGGCGTTGAGCCGCAATCGGATGACACAGTCCGGCCATGTCCTTTATGGCAAGGATATGAGCCCCCATTTTCTCAAGTTCCTTGGCCAGGTCGACATAGTACTGAAGGACGTATTTCTCCTCGCTGGAATCGGTAAAGTCACCCGTAAAGCAGACCGCCGCCTCGCAAAGGGAGGAGGTCCTCTCGTTTACCGCCTCCATCGCGACCTTGAGGTTGGGCAGGTAATTCAGGGAGTCGAAAATCCTGAAGACGTCCATTCCGGCCTCGGAAGCATGGACCACGAATTCCCGAACCACGTTGTCCGGATAGTTGGCGTATCCGACCGCATTGGATCCGCGCAGGAGCATCTGGAAAAGAACGTTCGGTATTTTTTCCCGGAGGAGACGGAGGCGGTCGTAGGGTGACTCCCCGAGGAAGCGCATGCAGGTGTCGAAGGTGGCTCCCCCCCACATTTCGAGGCTAAACAGCCCGGAAGCCCGGCGGGCCATGTAGTCCGCCACCGCCAACATATCGTAACTCCTCATTCTGGCCGCAAAGAGAGATTGGTGGGCATCCCTCAAGGTGGTGTCGGTAACCATCAGCGGCTTCTGCTCCCTAAGCCACTTGGAAAACTTTTTCGGGCCTTGGGCAAGCAGAAGATCACGCGTTCCTCTCGGGGGATCCTCGGTCGATTCGAAGGACGGCTCAATGAGGGGCAGAGGGTTTTCCATGCGGGCCCGTCCCTTAACTTGGGGATTACCGTTCACGATGATCTCGGCCAGGTAACTGAGCAGCCTGGAGGCTCTGTCCCGCCGGGCCTTGAACTTGAAGAGACCGGGCGTGAAGTCGATCATCCTGGTGGTTGCCAAGCCAGCCACAAAGTCCTTGTGGTTGATGACGTTCTCAAGGAAAGGGATGTTGGTCTTCACACCACGGATACGCATTTCCCTAAGCGCCCGGTGCATGCGGTCCAAGGCCTGCGGAAGATTCGGCCCGGAGGTGGTAAGCTTGACGAGAAGCGAATCGTAGAAGGGCGTGATGATGGATCCGGTATCTCCCATTGCGCCATCCAAGCGAACGCCGAAACCGGCGGCCGAGCGATAGCTGAGAATCTTACCGTAGTCTGGAGTAAAGTCGTTCTCGGGGTCTTCCGTGGTGACGCGGCACTGGATGGCGCAGCCATTGCGCGGGATTTCATCCTGGGAAGGAATCCCAATCTTGGCACCGTGCAACCCCTCGCCGAGCGCTACGAGTATCTGGGAACGGACGATATCTATCCCGGTGATCTGCTCGGTCACGGTATGCTCGACCTGGATGCGTGGGTTCATCTCGATGAAGAACCACTCGTTGGTATCCTGATCGAGCAGAAACTCGACGGTACCGGCGTTGTCGTACCCTATTTCACGGGCCAACTCAACACCCGCCCCGCAAAGATCATCAACCACTTCCATTGGGAGCCCGATGGAGGGGGCTACCTCGACCACCTTCTGGTAACGCCTCTGTACGGAACAGTCTCTCTCGTGCAGGTGAACGACGTTTCCCTTCCCGTCACCCAGCACCTGCACCTCCAGGTGTTTTGCATTGGGAACGTACCTCTCAAGAAAGACCGCGGAGTTGCCAAAAGCCCTCTCTGCCTCCCCTTGGGCTTCCTCCAGCATAGCCTTGAGATCTTTCTTCTCAGTGACCACCCTCATGCCCCTTCCTCCTCCCCCAAAGGCAGCCTTGATAATTAGGGGGAAGCCTATCTTCTCGCCCCAAGCCAAGGCGTCCTTGGGATCGGACACGGCCTTGGGCGTCGCAGGAAGGGTCGGCACGCCCGCCTTGCCGGCGGCTCTCTTGGCGGCCACCTTGTCCCCCATGCTCTCGAGCAATTCGGGGCGGGGACCGACGAAGGTGATGCCGGCATTCTCGCAAGCTCGGGCAAATTCGGCATTCTCCGAAAGGAAACCGTACCCAGGATGGATGAGGTTTACGCTCTTCTCTATGGCGAGGGATATGATGGAGTCGATGTCCAGGTAGGCTGCCACGGGGCCCTTTCCTTTCCCCACGAGGTAAGCCTCGTCCGCCTTGAAGCGATGGACGCCGAACCTGTCCTCCTCTGCATAGATGGCTACCGTGCGGAGGTTAAGCTCGGTCGCAGACCGAAAAATTCGAACTGCAATTTCACTACGGTTTGCAACGAGAAGCTTTTTCATAAGGGAAAGTATGGGGTTGGGAAGCAGGAAAGAGAGAAATGTCGATAAGGAGAAGGTTTTTCAACGCAAAAAGGGCAGCCTATCTACCTGAGAGAATCCAACCCAGCGAATCGAACCAGGCATCCACCCATGGACGTATCCCAAGCAGGTACAACAGAGCGGCAAGGGCCAGATAAGGCCCGAAGGGGATTTCCTTGCCCCAGGAAATGCCGTCCACGCTATTTCCTTCTCCGGAGCGAAGACGCCCCAGAAGCATGGCAGGGACAAGGAGCACGGCCCCGAGCGTGGCACCACCGAAAATCGCGAAAAGCGAACCCTTCCAACCGCAGAAGGCCCCTATGCATCCCATTAGTTTGACGTCCCCTTCCCCGAGAGCTTCCTTTTTCAGGGCCTTCTCGGCCAAGATGCCTATCCAGTAAAGGGTTGCCGATCCAATCAGCAGACCGATCAGGGCATTCAAGCCACCGGCGAAACCTCCAAGAAAGGCGCTTTCGGAATGAATCATGTGGATGGAGGGGAAGGCAATGGATACCAGCACACCGAGCACCGCCCCACCCATGCTGAAGCGGTCGGGTATGAGCATGGTTTGCATATCGATCACGACCACCGCGATCATGCACCAGACGAAAAAGCAACCACTCAGCAGTTGGCCGGCGTCAGGCGCCTGGACGTAGCGATGAAAGAGAAGACCAAAGGCCATCGCCAAGAATGCTTCGACCAGCCAGTAACGCATCGGGATCCGGATACCGCAGCACTTCGCCTTGCCTCCTTGGACAAGCCAGGTAAGGACGGGCAGGTTTCGAAACCAGCGAATGACCTCCTTGCACTGGGGACAATAACTGCGGGGCGAGATGACCGACTGCCCCAAGGGGATGCGGTGGGCGCATACGTTGAGGAAGCTTCCCAGGATGGCTCCCAGTAATAGGCCCGTCGCCAACATGAGCGTCTCGTTGGTAAGGAATTCACTCATCGGGATGGGCCATTGCCTCCCGCGCCCCCTTGAACATGGCGGAAGAGGAGACCGGTTCGCCAGTCCAGATTTCCAAGGACCGGGCAGCCTGATGAACGAGCATCGACAATCCGTTGGCGGATCTCATTCCACGGTGACGAGCATCCTTGAGCAAGGCGGTTTCGGGTGGGTTGTAGATCATATCGTAGACTCTGGTGGAGGAGGATAGACCCGACAGGTCGACAGGTGAAGGATCTTTTTGCCGGAGACCGAGGGATGTTGCATTGATTACGAGAAGGTCTTTCAGAGACTTGATTTCAGGAGGCAGGTCGGACAAGGAGAAAGTCCGGATACGGTGGCTCTCGAAAAGGTTGCCCAAGGCGTCCGTCAAGCCAGCCAAACGGTCAAGGGAACGATTCCCCAACCAAACCTTTTCGCATCCGCGAAGAAGGCATTGAGCAGTGGCGGCGCGGGCTGCCCCTCCCGCTCCGAGAATAAGGATGGAAGAATCTTGCAGTCTTACTCCCAAGTCTTGATGAACTCCTTTCTCCAAGCCATATCCATCGGTATTGCGTCCCGACCAACCGTTATCATCCCAAACAAGGGTATTTACGGCTCCCATTGCGAGGGCCTCCTCATCCACCGACTTCAAAAGAGGCAAGACTTCCACTTTGTGTGGAATCGTCAGGTTAATTCCGCGATAGCCCAGTTCGGCGAGGGATGGGAGTGCATCGCCAAGTTGACTCGCGGAAACTTCAATCTTGTCGTATCGCCAACCCTTGAAAGCCTTGTCCTTGGCGCTTAATTCCTTCAAGGCGGCGTTGTGCAATTGAGGGCTAATGGAGTGAGATATGGGATCACCCAGAACAGCCAAGCCCACACCTTCGTTTTCATGAAAGAAAGGGCCCAAGTCCTTAATTAAGAGTGGCGGCTCAGGCACTTGTCGCAATTCGCCGAACCCTTTCGAATTCGAGAACGAAGGAATTGAACAGCTTGGATTTGGGCTCATCCTCGGCCAAAAGGTAGTGGTGGACCAGGTTGCGGCAACCCCGGACCAAGGTATCGGCAACCGTTACCGGCAATAATGCCGAGGTCGAGTCCTCGATCGAGTAATCCTCGAGGTAGACCTCCATGTCCTCGACCTCGTGAATTTTCCCTCCGGACCAAGGATCGACGTAGAAAGGCTTTTCCTCGCTGAAGCAGCCAACCATGAACCGACCCGGCAAGCCGATCGGCTCCAGGTCGAAGCTCAGGCGGCGGGCGATCAGCAAGTAAAGTACGGACATCGTGATGGGTAGCCCTCTGCGGCGCTCGATAACACGGTGAAGAAAGCTGTTCTCGGGGTTTTCGAAATCCTTGCCCGCTCCCCTGAAGCCATACTCGTGGAACAAAACCCGATTGAGCACGTAACACATCTCCCTAGGAGACATGGGAGGAGTCAACAATTCCCGGCAACGTCTGGAAAGCTTATCGAGGAAGAAGGTGGCCGAGGAAAGCTCGAAGGCCGGATGGACCGTTCGGTCGAGGAGGAACCATCCCGTCTCAAGCTCATACCTCTGGGACCGGATGAAGGCCATGAAGTCGCTGATTCCGTCAACCCATCCAAGAGATTTGATCAACTCGAAGGCATGCCGGGCCGAAATGGGATCATCTTCCTCCGACATCTGCTGAAGAAATAGCCTTCCTTCCTCAGGAAAAAGCTTGAGCTGATCGACGAGGGCCTCCCTGACGACGGGTGTCTCGTCGTCCAGCAAGGACCGCCATGGTCTCCATCTGTTCTGGAAATCTTCGCTCTCGGAAGTTTGCATCTGTCTCATTGTCGCATCATCCGGTTTCCTGAGCAAGCACTCATGTCCTGAATCTAATCGATCCTTTCCCCAAAAAGCGCCGAGCCTACCCGAATCATCGTGCTTCCCGCCCCAATCGCCTCCCTCAGGTCGCCGGACATCCCCATAGACAATTCGTCCAAATCTACCTTAAAGTCCTCCCGAAGGCGATCCCGAAGGCTCCGCAGTCGGTCGAACGCCCTGCGGGCAACCGACGGATCCTCCGGGGCATAAGGAGCAATCGTCATGAACCCTTCAATCAGCAGGTTGGCGCACCTCAGACCTTCCTCGAGCAAGCCATCTACCTCATCCATCATTAGACCGAACTTGGCAGGGTCCTCGCCGGAGTTAACCTGGATGAGAATCCTGAAACGGAGGTCCCTCTGCTCTGCGGCGGATTGCAGTTTCCGCAATAGCTTCGGGGAATCGACGGTTTGCAACCGATCAAACCGCCCCATCACCTGGTTTACCTTGTTGGATTGAAGATGGCCGATCAATTCCCAGGCCACGCCTTCAAGCTCCTCCTGCTTGGCCAGCGCATCCTGAACCCGGTTTTCCCCTACCCTGTCAATGCCCGCGTTCATACAGAAGCGCACCGCCTCGGAGGGCCATTTCTTGGTCACGGGCAGCAAGGTCACATCCTCCGGAGACCGGTCAAATTCCTCGCAGAACCGGCCGACTCGTTCCTTGACCATGGCTAGGTTTCTCTTGAATTCATTCTCCGTCAGCATGGGCGGGTATTAGTTTGGCAAATAATTAAATTGCATTTGATTAGTTTTATTTATACTTGAATTCGATGCACATCCAAAACTTCAAAACCTTCTGCGATTTGGTCGAGACAAAAAGCTTCTCCAAGGCGGCTAGGCTCAATGAAGTGACGCAATCAGCGGTAAGTCAGCAATTGAAGGCCATGGAGTCTCATTACGACATGCTGATCATCGACCGCAACCAAAAGAAGTTTCGACTTACCCCTCAGGGGACTGCACTCTATTCCACCTTCAAGGAAATTCTTGTCCTCTATGAAAAACTCAATTGCGAGATTCAGGAGATGAGAAACATCGTCAGCGGCACGATCCAGATTTCTACCGTAAACAGCATAGGCCTGCACGAACTGCCCCCATACCTGAAGTCCTTCATCCGCGAATTTCCTTCCGTCAACACGCGGGTCGAATACCGCCGTGCCAACTTGGTCTACGAGGACGTACTGCACGGAACCGCCGACTTGGGACTGGTGGCGTTTCCCGTAAATCACAAGGAACTCGTATCATCCGTTTTTGCAAAGGACGAGCTGATCGTGGCCATGAATCCCGATCATCCCTTGGCAAAAAAGAAAAAGCTCTGGATTAAAGACTTGCAAGGAGAGGAATTCATCGCCTTCGAGAGGGATATCCCAACTCGTAAGGCAACTGACGAGATTCTAAGCAACGCCGGGGTCGAGGTCTCGGTCGTAATGGAATTCGACAATGTGGAAACGGTCAAGAGAGCCTTGGAAATCAATGCCGGCATAGCCATCCTGCCGGGCAATACGGTTGCCAATGAGGTAGAAAGAAATCAACTGGCCGCCTGTAATTTGGAAGATGGCAAACACGTCCGACCGCTCGCCGTCATCCAGAAGAAGAACCGAATGCTGACCCCCGCCCTTCGTTCCTTCGTCGACTTGATGAAGAGCAAGCCAACCGTCGGCGACTAGGGCCTTGGCTTGGCCGGGATGAGGCCCTTCGAGCCCGTGAGCCGAGCGGTAAAACTGCCCACCACCACCTTGCTGCTTATCTTAACCGGGAGTCTACGTAAGTCGTTGGAGTACCAGACCCGGAGGATTCCATCCGGGCTTTTCTTGAAGACCCCGCTGAGGTTTTCCATTTCGGGAACCGTCCCCAAAGCCTGAAAGGTTCCCGCCGGGACCCGGACTTTCTCCACCCGCCCGCTACGGACCTTGACTTCGCGGAATTTTTTTCCGTCACAGGTGGGCAGGATCCTCTCCGAGTTTGGCTTAAGTTCACCCAATCGGAAAAAATATGCGATGGCCAGGGGATCGAAGGCCGAGCCGGGAAGAGCCACCTTGGAAACCAGCCGGCCCGACTCGAAATAGCTGGCCTCTTTGGAATCATAGTCGAAGGTCACCTCGATCTCCCTTCTGGTCTTTCCCTCCCTTTGCGACTTCGAGTATCGGAGGGTTCGCCGGAAAGAATCATCCATAACAGAGGTAATGGTCGTCCTGACCTTATAGAAGGCATCTGCAAAACGATTGGTTCGAACCGAGAAGGAAAGCCTTTGAAGGCGAGTTCCGTTCTCATCCATTGGAGGAAGGACCTTCATGGTAGCCGATCCAACGGCGAAGATTCCCCATTTCAAGTCATAGGTCAGCTCCTCACCCGGCTGAAAGGGTAGAGCCGCCTTTTCCCCCCATGCCATGCATGGGCCGAGAGCCAGTAAAAGAAGGAAGGACGGCCAGAAGGTCGATCTCTTCATGAGGGAACCTCGAGGGAATCCAGCCGCCAAATCTCGGAAGCATACTCCCCAATAGTGCGATCGGATGAAAACTTCCCGGATCCGGCAATATTGCGAATGGCCATGGAGGCCCATTGGGACTTATCCTTGTAGGCGGCGTCTACCCTCTCTTGGGCTTCCACGTAGGCCCGGTAGTCGGCTAGGACGAAAAAGGGGTCTCCCCAGTCAAGTAGGCTCTTGGGAAGATCCTCCAGTACGTTCCCCGCATCAGGGGAAAAATAATCCGAAGCAAGCCAGTCCATTACTGCCTTGAGCTCGGCGTCGCCTTCATAAAAGGAACGCGGATCGTAGCCGGAATCCCTCAATTCTTCGATGCCCTCGACCGTTTGTCCGAAAATAAAGATATTCTCGGAGCCGACCTCCTCGAGAATCTCGACGTTGGCCCCGTCGAGGGTTCCGATGGTGAGGGCTCCATTAAGGGCGAATTTCATGTTGCCCGTTCCCGACGCCTCCTTGCCAGCGGTCGAGATTTGTTCGGAAAGATCGGTCGCTGGAATGATTCTCTCGGCCGAGGAAACTCCGTAATTGGGCCAAAAGGCGACCTTAAGCCGTCCCTTTACGCGGGGATCCGAATTGATGCGGCTCCCGACGAGATTGATGGCATGGATAATCACCTTGGCCAGGTGATACCCGGGAGCGGCCTTGGCTCCGAAAACGAATACCCGGGGCGAGATGTCCAAATCGGGATTGTGGAGAATTCTCCGGTAAAGGGTCAGGATGTGCAGGAGGTTGAGGTGCTGCCTCTTGTATTCGTGCAGACGCTTGATCTGGGAGTCGAAAAGGGCATCCGGGTCAAGCTCCATCCCCATCGCGGTATCGACCATCCCGGCAAGGCGGAGCTTGTTGTTCCGCTTGATCGCGAGAAATTTCTCCTGGAAGGACGAATCGTCGGCAACCTCATCGAGTCCCCGCAAAAGGCTTAGCTTCGTGATCCATCCGTCCCCCACCACCGAGCTAACCAGTTGCGAAAGCTCCGGATTACACCCCAGCAGCCAGCGCCGAGGGGTAATCCCGTTGGTTTTGTTGTTGAAGCGATCCGGGTAAAGCTCCGCAAAATCCTTCAGCAACCGGTTCTTGAGCAGCTTGGTGTGAAGAGCGGCGACCCCATTGACTGAATGACTACCGACTACCGAAAGAAAGGCCATGCGAATCTGTCCACCGGCTACGATGGACATTCTCTCCACCCTTTCGGGATCGTCCGGCCAACGTTGATTCAACTCATCCTTGAGGAACCTTGCGTTGATCTCACAGACGATCTGGAAATGTCTCGGCAAAACCTTCCGGAACAAACCCTCGCCCCAAGTCTCAAGAGCTTCCGGCAATAAAGTGTGATTGGTATAGGCAAAAGTCTTGCGAACCAAATCCCAAGCCCTTTCCCAGCCCACCTGCTCGACGTCGACCAGGGTTCTCATCAGTTCCAAGATAGCAACCGCCGGGTGCGTGTCGTTGAGCTGAACCACGACCTTGTTGGGAAATTCATCCCAGTCCTCATCCGTCCGACGGAAACGGGCAATCATGTCCTGAAGAGAACAGGCCACGAAGAAATACTGCTGTACGAGGCGGAGTTCCTTGCCTATCTCGGTCTCGTCGTTCGGGTAAAGAACCTTGGAAATACTCTCCCCCATAGCCTTTTCACGGACCGCCTCAACGTAACCGCCCTGATTGAAAACCTGCAGATCCAGCTCTTCCGAAGCCTTGGCCTCCCACAAACGGAGAAAATTCACCGTCCTAGCCCCATAGCCGACAATAGCCAGGTCATAGGGGATTCCTTCGACTTGCTTGGACCCGACCCACTGTGGGCTGTAGTTACCCAAGTCGTCGCAGGCATGCTCGACCCTACCGTAGAGAGAAACCTTCTGGGCATGCTGGGGACGCACGACTTCCCAAGGATTACCATACTTGAGCCAGTCGTCCGGCCGTTCAACCTGCCGACCATTCTCGAACTCCTGCCTGAAGAGCCCGAACTGGTAGTGGATGCCGTAGCCGATTGCGGGTAGGTCCATAGTGGCCATAGAATCAAGGAA
>TARA_B100001115_G_scaffold184837_1_pt1 | contig 23467 bp, 14 predicted proteins | sample TARA_B100001115 | Tara Oceans TARA_B100001115 (sample SAMEA2622652) | marine metagenome | biome: marine biome (ENVO:00000447); feature: surface water layer (ENVO:00002042); material: "saline water (ENVO:00002010), including plankton (ENVO:xxxxxxxx)" | depth 5 m | reverse complement strand
GGAATCTTTCATGCCTCCGCCAAGACCACCCGCGGATGCCTCTCCACCGACGACGGTTGGATCGGGGCCTTGCTTGCCGCCTATGCCCCGACGGGCAAGCTCAAGCACGTCTTCGTGGAACTCTTTCATCACCAGGATCCGGCGCTTGCCCCACTCCGCAAGGCAGTCAAGGGACACGGAGTCAACACCACGGACGGGCGGACCTACAACAAGGCGGTGACCGACGGTATCATCGACGTCACCCATCGTCTAAACAACTTGGCGGCCCGCAAACTGATCGCCTAATCAAACGAGCGACCTTCAGTCGATCATGATGGGCAAGGCATCCGTAAAGGGTAAGCCCGTCAAGGGCTCGCTTACGCCCCCCCTGCTTGCCCGCTTGGGCGCATCCTTCGAGATGAACGAGGCCGACCGGGCCCGTTTCAACGCCATGGCCCATTCCGATCTCAGCCAGATCGCCCTCAGTCAGGAGCTCAAGGCCAAGGACGATGGGCATTTCAGCCATCGGGTCACGACCAAGGGCATAACCAACCAGGAGTCAGCCGGGCTTTGCTGGCTTCATGCCTCTCTGAACCTTCTGCGACCCAGGGTCATGCAAAATCTTGGCCTGGAAAACTTCGAGTTCTCCACCTCCTACCTGCAGTTTTGGGATCTTTTGGAAAAAGGGAATCGATACCTCGAAGGCATAATCAAGATGCGGCAGGTCGATCCTCTCGACCGTACCTGGAAAATGCACAACCAGTGGATTGCCGGGGACGGGGGATGGTGGGGATACGCCAAGGCCCTGATTGAGAAATACGGACTGGTCCCCGCTTCCGTCATGCCCGAGACGAAGAACAACAAGGACACCCGCGTCATGAGCAAGGTACTGGCCGAACTACTTCGCTCTAAGGCGACGGAAATCCTGAGGGAGAGCGATCGGGGTTCCAAGGAGAGGGCCCTGCGCAAGATCAAGGAAGAGGCCATGGAAGACGTCTTCCGGTTTCTCAGCCTGAACCTGGGGGTTCCGCCCACCGAATTCGAGTGGCGCCACCAAAAGAAGAAAGAAACAAAGGTCAGCCCTAACAAGTGCGTGAAACAAAACCGGCTGACGGCCCTAAGGAAATATACCCCACAGAGTTTTTTCCGGGAAACCGTGGGTCTCGAGCTTTCCGACTACCACTGCCTGTTCCATGCCCCAGACAGACCCTTTGGCAGGCACTACGTGTTTGAGGAACAATACTGCACGGTGGGTGCCGACGAAATGAATTTCGTTAACCTCGATATCGACGCCATCAAAAAGATTTGCCTCAAGGCAATCCTCGCCGACGAACCGATTCCCTTCGGGGTGGATATGGGGATCGATCAGTCGACCAAGCACGGCTTGATGGAACACAAGCTTTTTGACTACGAGTCCTTGTTCGGAATCAAAATGGATCTGACCAAAGCGGAGCGGAAGCGACTCTGCGCTCCGCGGGCCGGGCACATGATGGCCATCATCGGAGTCGACATCAAGAAGAGGGTCCCTCAAAAATGGCTCATCGAGAACAGCTGGGGGGACGACAAGGGCCAAAAGGGACTCTGGACCCTCTTTGATTCATGGTTCGACGAGCACGTCGACCACATCATCGCACACAAGAGGCATATTCCCAAAAAAACCCTCCGGATCTTCAAGGAAAGGCCCTTAAAGCTACCCATCTGGTATTGGGACTGAGACTCCCGTCATCCGCTCGGGAGTAAGCGGAACACTTTCTAGAATTCCGCTTCCGTCCAAGGAGCCACGCGGGCGGATTCCTTCTTGCGGTAATCGGAAATTTCTTGCGCCGAAATTCCGTCTGCCCGATTGCCCCAGGCGTTGCGCACGTAAGTGAGTATGTCGGCCAATTGCTCGTCCTTCATGAAACCGTGAGGGGGCATGATGGGAGGGACCCCTTCCACCAGTTCCCCATTCACCTTGATCGGACCCATGAGTCCATGAACGGCCACCCCTATCACACGGTGGACATCGCCCAGCACCCAGTCGCTCTTGGCAAGGGTTGGGGCCATGTTGGCCAAACCCTTCCCATCGGCCTGGTGGCAGGCTCCGCAAGTAACCTTGTACTGGTCGCGCCCCTTGCGGTAGGAACCGAGTAAATCCTTGTCCTTCTTCACCCAGTCGGCCTCCTTGTCCTTGTAGGTCCTTACCGCCCGAGAGGGGTATCCCTTTTCGCTCAAGGCTGAGGAATAGGAAACAAGGGTGGCGGGAGCCTCACGCTTGGCAAGCACGGCGGCCAAAGGCTTGAAGCCATCAGGAAAAAAGTCGGACAAGCCCTTGGATTCACCGGCCAACCGAAGGCCGGTCATGGCGAGAAACCAGTGCTCCGACCCGATGGCCCCGCGGACAGTCTTCTCGTCGAGCTTGCCCAGTCCGGCAAGGGTCCACAGAGCATGAACTCGACCAAAGGCCGAGGCTTTTTCATTACCGGCCAGTTTCACGACCGCAGGAACCAGGTCGGTCTTGTCGCCCTCCACGATTCTCTTCTGGGAGCGCAGGCGCCACCAGAGGTAAGGGTGGGAGAGGCCCGCCACCAAGTCCCTGGGCGGATCGATATTCTTGTGATCGTCGGGAACGATTCGATAAATGCGTCCCAGGCCGATGGGCTTATCGAGTTTGCGCGCGGCCGACTGGTTGCGCAGGTAGGAGGTCAGAAAGCGCTTGTGCTGGATGACCCCACGGTGGAAATCGACCAAGTAAAGGCATCCGTCGGGACCCATCGAAGCGTTCACCGGCCGGAAGCGCTCGTCCGTACTGGCAAGAAACTCGCGCTGCTTCCAGACCGCATCGGGATAAGTCTTGTGGAGGTATTTATCGGACAAGGGAAAGGGTTTCTCGGGAAGAAAGGCGCCCACCGTATTGGTGCCGGGAGACATCGAAAAGACGGCGCCCTCCCATTCCTTGCCATAGGCCCCGTGACTGTGTACCGCCAAACCGCTGATGGTGGTCACGCTGGCGACGCGCCCGTCCTCGAGTATTCGACCTGGCTTGTAGTTGCGGTTGAGGGCGGTGTTTGGCCGGATCCCATAGACCCTGTTGGTAGGAGCCGGGACCGAGCTTCCCTTGCTCGGCCACTGCCGATCGTAGGTCGCCCAGTCGACCTCGAACCATTGGCTGTTGGAATTGAAGTAGAGTCTTCCGTAGGCGTCCGACCCCATGCCCCACTGCCCCCTGCCCCGGGCCGGCATCTGGACGACCTTCCCCCTCCGCCAGGCCAGCTTGCGGCTGGACTTCGAGTTGTACATCCAGTTGTCCAAGGCAAAGTGAAGGGCGTTCTCGGCATGCTCGATGTTACCGTGAGCCGAGGTTGCGAAGTCCATGAGCTTGGTCTTCTCGTCGCATCGGAGATCCCCGTCCTTGTCCTGGCAGAACCACAGGGCACCCGACTCGACCACGAGGACCCCGCCATCGACGAAGGCAAGGCAGCGCACGTTGATCATGTCGTCGACGAAGGCAGTCGACTTGTCCATTCTTCCGTCGCCATCTGTATCCTCTAGCACCATCACCCGGCTCTTGCGCTCTTTTTCCCCAGTGCCGTCCAAGTCGATCATGTAGGTACGCAATTCCCCCACCCACATCCGCCCGTCGTCGTCCCAGTCCACGAAAACGGGATCCTTGACCATGGGCTCGGAGGCTACCAGTTCAACCTTGAAGCCAGGGGCCACCTTGAACTTGGCGAGGGATTCCTCGGCAGAGAAGACGGGCACCGGGTCTGGCGACCATTTCTTCCAGTTGAGCGAGGCAAGGAGATCCTTGCTCTCGCGGCCATCGCCTCCCTGGGCATGGACTATGGAAGCGCCGCACAAGAAACACGCTAATAGTAGAAGATGGGATTTCATGAGCCTCAACCTACCTTCAAAAGGGCCGTCAGCCAAGCCCGGATCACACCTTCGAGCAGGATTGGATCATCGACCCAGCGAGCGTGCATATAGGAGGATCGACTGAATTTGCTCCTCGTTGAGAACGCCCTCGTAAATCGGCATGCCGGCCTCCCCATTTACGGCGCCCTCCGCCACCTTGGCCGATGGGTTGAGGATGGATTCCCTTAGGTAGGCCTCATCGGCGGTCACTACTTCACCCGTGGTCAGCTTGCGCTTGGAACCGAACAGACCCAGCCAACTCGGCCCGGTTCTGCCTTCCCGCGTTCCGTCCACCGAATGACAACCGATACATCCCAGCTGGGCATAGAGAGCCTTGCCCTTCTCACGGGTTGGCTGGGGCGGACGCTGAGCGACGGGTTGCGAACCATTGATCTTCAAGTCCACCCGGTCGTCGGCAAAGCCTTCCTTCTCAAGGGAAAGCCTTCGCAGTAGGTGAGCGGTGAGGAAGGTCTTGTTCCTGATTGGGGAACCGTCTTGGAAGGAAAGGTCGTAGGAGACCTCGATCTGCATGACCTCGCGCATGCCGGGCACGCCAAGGAAGACAGTCTTCCTGTCACGGGAGAGCTTGACCGATGAAAGGGGCCAGGTCTCGGTTCCCGCAGACCCATCGGGCTTGTAGTTGGGGGAGCCGTACTTGGGGGTGCGCTTGTAGTTCCAGCCGCGCACGGAGTAAGAAAGGACTTGAGAGGCCTTTTTCTCATCCAGGGCGTCGGCGAAGCGCAGGAGGATTCCCCGCCGGCCGGAACGGACGTCCACCGGGACGGGCAAGACCCTTTCCGGTGCGGGACTGACGCGTCCGAGGAAGGTTTTTCCCTTGGCTTTGGTTCCCCAGATATTGAAACCGGTCAGGTAGAGCAGACCGTCGATCGGATTAACAGCGCCCTTGAGGAGAGGGTCGTCCAGGGCCAACGGCAAGGGGGTGACCCCGCCCTGGGAAACGAATTCATCGGAGTCGGGGTGAACCTGGAACAACCTGGGCGGGTTGAAGGAAAGCAAGACCGGCTGATCGGAAAGCCCGCCCATCCTCGAGTTGCGCATCCAGACTACGGCGGCTGCGGAACCGCATTCCTGGTGAGGAATCCACGCAAGGGGAGGGCTGACCAGCCGGTCCTTGTCCGCAACGCCGTTCGGATGACCGTAGAAGGAGCCTCTCTGGAGGAAGACAAGGGGGGTCGAGGGAACGAAATGCCCTTGCTGATCGGTCACGACGACCTGTTCGGTAAGAGGATCATAGCCCAGATAGGGCTGGCGAAACCCGTCGGCCAGGGACGTGACCTTGCGTCCATCTGCGGAGATACGCAGGACGGCTCCCGAAGAGCGACCGATCGTACTTCCCGTCTGACCGGGCTTGCAAACGAGGAAACTCCCGTCGCTCATCACCTCAAGGGCGGAGGCGAATTCCCGAGTCTCGGCGGTCTGGTCGATTTGCGAGCAAAAGAGTTCGTGATAGTCCGCCTCGCCATTGCCATCGCGGTCATGCAGGCGCCAGAGCCCATTGCGGTCGAAAACGAAGATTTCCTCGTTCCTCAGGCGCAGACCGAGCGGCTCGTGCATACCGGATGCGAAACGCGTCCAATTAACCTGTCCGGAACCGGGACGCAGGCCTTCTCCCATCCAAACGTCCCCATCGAAGGTGACCAGGGCCAGACGGCCGTCCTTGAAGAAATCGATTCCAGCCGCCCGAACAGCCCGCCCGTAGGGATTTTCAAGAGGCAGGGGAATTGGCTCGAACGCAAGAACGCCCCCTTGCTTTGGCCCGGCGAGGGAAACACGGACGCCGTCCTTCCACCGGCGACCATCGGTTCGGCCGAAACGGGCCGGCTTCGCTGAAAGAGGAAACACAATGGAAACGACCTCCCTCTCCTCGGATGATGGAAGCAGGCAAACGGCATGTCCATCGAGCTTCTCGACCCTGCCCTTGCCCTGGCAGGAAAACTTGGAAAGGGCGGTGTCCGCTTTTTCCAGGACGAGGAAGAGCGCCTTCTCGTGAGGCTCGATCTCGAGCCTTCGGATCAAACCGTCCTTGCCCAGGCGAATGCGTTCCCGCACCAAAGTTTCGCCAATCGAGTACTCCAGCTCGAGGGGGTAGCGAAGGCGAACCCCCTTGAAACGGGCCACCTTGGGATCGAGCCCTCCACGGCCTACCTCCTGCTTACTCGGGTGCAAGGCACGGGGATCCGTAAAGCCTGGTTGCCCTAGGCCCACCCCGGGATAAAGACCATTCTGGAAAAGAATTTGACCCTTGGGGCGGGGAAGAGCTCCCTGCCCGCCCCCAACCTTCTTCAGCTCGTAGGGATAACTGTTGACCGACATGCCGGCGTTGTGAAAAGGAACTCCATCGGCCTTCCAAAAGGCCGCCACACGCAACAAGTCAACGTCATAGGCGAGGTAATGTCTCTCGCCCAAGGGCAACACGAGGGCCCGAGGAGACAGGTTGTTCTTGATTCCACCAGACCGGGCATCCAACGCACAGGAGAAGAAGGGAAAGTCTTTCTCGATCCATTGGTTCCAGGGCGGGACCCGCTCCTTCTCCTTCCCTTGTACGAAAGCCGCACCGAGGCAGATGAGAAAGGGAAGTCCGAGCCGGGCCCTCATCGACTATTCATGCTCATTAGGCCCGTGGTATCGGTCAGGAAGCGAGATCAACCCATTTCCTATCCTTCCAGGACTGCAGGCCGGCCTCGGCCAACTCGACCCCTTTGGCACCCGATCGAAGGTCGTAGGGGAAGGCTTCGTCGAGGGCGACGTGGCGAAGAAAGAGTTCCCACTGTACCTTGAAGGCGTTGTCGTACTCCTCTTCATCGGGAACTATAGTCCAGCCGTCGTAGAAGTTGATGGGTTGGGCGACGTCGGGGTTCCAGACCGGCTTGGGAGTAGCGCTCATTTCCTGAACCCGGCATTCCCGCAAGCCAACCACGGCCGACCCCTTGGTCCCGTCCACTTGCATGACGAAAAGGTCGTCCCGGCGGACGCGGACGGTCCACGAACTGTTGAACTGGCAGAGGATGCCATTCTCCAGTTCCATGGTGGCGTAACAGGCGTCATCCGCCGTGCAGGCGTAGGGTTCTCCCTGCTCGTCCACCCTCTCCCCAACGTGAACGGCGCCCCGGCAGGAAAGGCTGCGGATGGGTCCGAATACGTTGTCGACCAAGTAGCGCCAATGACAAAGCATGTCGATGATGATGCCCCCGCCGTCCTCCTTGCGGTAGTTCCAGCTGGGTCGCTGGGCGGGTCGGTTCGCATCATGGCCGGTGAATACCCAGTACCCGAACTCGCCCCGCACGGAAAGAATCTCACCGAAGAACCCTTGGTCGATGAGGGCCTTGAGCTTTAGGATGCCGGGCAACCAGAGCTTATCCTGCACGACCCCGTTCTTGATCCCCGCGTCCTCGCAGACTTGGGCGAGACGTAGGGCTTCCTCCGTGGTCACCGCAGTGGGTTTCTCGCAATAGACGGCCTTGCCCGCCTGGGCCGCCATCTCGACGAAGCGGGCCCGGTGCAAGGTCGAGCTGGCATCGAAAAAGATTTGGTTGGACGCATCGGCAAGGGCTTCCTCAAGGTTGGTGGTCCAGCGCTTGACCCCGGTGCGCTCGGCCAGGGCGCCGAGCTTCTGCTCGTTGCGACCGGTGAGGATCGGGTCGATGACGATGACCTCGTCGGGGGAGACCTTCACGCCCCCTTTGTCCCGTATGGCGCAAATGGAACGGATGAGGTGCTGGTTGGTGCCCATGCGTCCGGTGACCCCATTCATGATGATTCCGAGTTTGTGTTCTTTCATAAATAATCAAGTGTGTTGCAGGTAGGCTTCCTTTATGGCCTCGAGTAATTCCCCCGGAGGACGATCCCACCAGCGGTCGGAGAAGACCTCCACCTCGATCATACCCCGGAAACCGTTCTCCTCAACGATTGCCCGGATACCACGCAGATCGATGCATCCCTCACCCATCAGACCACGGTCGTTAAGCAGGTCGCCGGTCGGGGTCATCCAATCGCAAACATGGTAGGCGAAGATGCGTTCCGCTTGGGCGGCGCGTTTGGTTTGCTCCTCCAGGTCGGGATCCCACCAAAGGTGATAGACGTCGAAGGCAATGCCCACCAGCGGATGGTTCAATGCATCGCATGCGTCGTTCGCAGAGGCCAAGGTATTGATGGCAGAGCGATCATCGGCATACATCGGGTGGAGGGGCTCGATGGCCAACTTGACCGCGAGCGATTCGGCAAGCGGCAAGGTGGCCGCAATCCCGTCGGTGATCTGCTTGCGGGACTCCGTCAGGGACTGGCCGGGCACCGCACCGCATACCAGCACCACGAGGGGGGCCCCGAGGGCGGCGGCATCCTCGATGGCCCGCTTGTTGTCCTCAATCGCTTCCTTACGGGACTTTTCCTCCAAGGCCGGGTAAAATCCTCCCCGGCAAAGAGAGGTGACCTCAAGTCCGGCGGCCCGGATACGGTCGCCCGACTCGGACGGATTCCGTCCTTCCAGCCATTGCCTCCAGACCGTAACGCCGGAAACACCAGCCTCGGCGTAGCGGTCGACCGCTTCCTCCAATTCCCACCCCTTGGTGGTGATTGTATGGATGCAAAGACGCGAAAAATCGCTGAGTGGAGCGGCTTTCGTCATGGGAGAGAATAGTGGGGAATATCCATACGCTCGGCCATCCGAAGAGGGCGAAGGAGAGCTTCCCGCATGCGGGTACGTTCATCCCCCGGACGAAGATCCGGACAGTCAGGGTGAATCTCCGCCGAGTCGATGATCCCGAGAATCTTTAGAATCTCCGCCGTGCTGTGCTTATAGGCAGCGGCACTCCCGTCTTCATCAAGCCGGAAGACCGAATCCTCCAGAGATTGAAAGGCCTCAAACAATTTGTACACGCGAGAATCGAAAGCGTCACCCTGCCAGTACTTTTTAGCGGCGCATATTAAAGGGCAGGCGGAAACTCCGGCTCCGATCAACAGGGGCAGACCCATACGTATGGCGGAAGCGATACCGAAATCGTCTCCGCTGTGGGGAACGAAATCCAATTGGAGGTCCCGACACATGGATGCCCAATACAAAAAATGGGGCTCGTCCAAAGTGGAAATCTTACCACCCGTGAATTTCTGGTGAGCGGCCAACTGATGAAGCAACCAGGGCTCGAAGGGTGTGGCCCAAGGCACGAAGGCGGGCTCGAGGGCATGGACCAAAGCGGGAACCTCGATCTTCTCGGCAATCTCGAAGTAAGCGTCCCGCCTTGCCTCCGGATCCAGGGCATTGAGGGCCTGCGAGGTCATGATCATCACTTCGCACGGAGCGTTGGCTTGGGCGATCTCGAGGTGAGGATGGTAACAGGCCGCCTTGAATTCAGTGGGAGAACCCTCGACTGCAGTGATTCCGCTGATGAAGGAGTCCTGAGGATAAAGCGAGCGGAAGCGGCGGATCACCTCGCCGTACAGTTCGTTTGAAAGGTTGAAGACGAAGCCGGTATCGGCATTGAGGACGAAAAGGATCTCCACCCCGAAGGCTTCAGCGCACTTTTTCATCCACCGGAGCATTCTCTCAAAGCTACCCCAGTCGGGTCGACCGTCCTTGAAGGGGAGCAGGGCCGCAACGCAGAGACGCGTCCGAGAGGAATGGTCGGCCAGTTCCTCCTCCCGGGCCCGGGACCAGACGGTTTCGGACCACGGTGTGGAAGGCGTCAGTTCGGAGGGATCGGAAATCATTGAGACTGGAGAAAGACCGACTGCGAAAGGCACGGAGTAAATGAGCTCGATGGGATCATTTGCCGTGCTTGGCACCGGACTTGGCATCGGCCAAGTAATTCTTGTTCCTGGATTTCAGAAATTCAATAAGGTTACGCAGGTCCGAAGGGGATAGCGTAAGCCCCAGCGGGGGCATGGCGGAAACGGGAGGGGAAATGGTAAGGACCTGATCCTCACGGACGGCAGCCTTCTTGCCGTCAGGGGAAATGACCGTAACGACTCCGTCCTTCTTCTCGGCAATTCGCCCGACCAGAGAAGTGCCCTTGGCCAGGGTAACGCTGGAAAGACCATATCCTGGAGTGATCTCGGCACTTGGGTTAACCAGGGACTCGAGCAACTTGGAGGGATTCAATCGATCCCCGACCAGGGAGAGCTCTGGGCCTTGAACGCCACCGTCTCCACCCACCTTGTGGCACTGCAGGCAGGCGCCTTGGTTGCGGAAAACCTTTTCCCCTTCGATCGGGTTTCCTCCCACCAAGCTCAGGGCATGCACGCGGCCAGGATCGCCGGCGGCATAGGTCGCCGCAACCTGCTTGGCTTCCGGAACGTCGGACTGAGAAAGGATGAGGTATAGATCGAGCCATAGTTCCGGTCTGAGTTCAAGTTCCCGGTTCTTCCAGAGCTCAATGACCTTAGGGGCATCCTTGAACACAAGACCTGCCAGGATGGAGCGGGCCACGACGAATTCATCCTCCTTGAGAGCCTTCATGGAAAGGCCGAATCCACCATCCAGTTCGCGATCGATCAGGTAACTGAAGGACGCGGCGCGTACTAGTTTGTTCGGGTCATCGGTTAACTTAAGGATCAGAAGGTCGTCACCCTTGTCGCTCTTGTCGGCCAACCCCCTTAGGTTCGCCACCCTGACTTCGGGATCGAGTTCAGCGTCAAGAGCCTGCTTGCGAAGAATCTTTGAATCGAGGGAGAGCCCGGCCTTGCCGGCGAAGGAGGAGAGAAGAGAGGCTAGCTTAGGCTCCTTTTCTTTCTCCAGAAGCACCTTGATGCGGTCCCCTATCTCATCCGCAACCTCCGCCAGGCTGGCCGATGCGACGGGAACGGGTCGGTAGTGACCGAGCACGGGATCGGTATCAAGCGGGACCGCCCAGCGGGCAAGAGCCTTCAGGGCAAAGGCTCTGAGTTCGGTGGACAGTTCTTCGTCGGCCACGAATTCGGCCAGCCTGACGGCCGACTCAAGGGCACCCGTCCTGTAACAGGCCCCGACCACCCTAGCTTGGTGGTGAAAGGGAAGATCCTCGAGGTTCTGCTCGATCAACAATTGGCCCGCCGGGCCATCCAAGGCCGAGGTGTCGTATACGGCGAGGACAGCTTCGCTGCGCACGGTTTGCGAAGAATCGGAGAGAAATTGAGCCAATTCGGGGCTGGAGCGGCGTCGAAGGACAAGGACGCACAGAAGACGCTGCTCGACGCTCTCTGACTTGGCGAAGGCGGCAAGCTGGTCGTCAGCGGCAACCCGGTCAAGAGCCGACAGGATGGAATGACGGATCGTGACCTCGAATTCCTTGCCTTGGTTTTTCGCAGCCAACGCAAAAAGAGCCTTTACTGCCTCGGGTTCTCCCTTGGGAGCAACTCGGCCAAGGGCAATCGCGGACAAGGAAACAACACGGGAGGAGCCGTCGGCAAGTGCTTTCAAGAGAGCTTCTCGACTCTCGACGACCATGGAGTCGCCCGAGACCCGGGCGGCGTTTGCCCTAACCTCTGGGTTATCCGAGGAGAGGGCGGCAACGATCGCATCCGAGGACGCCTTCCTTCCCTGACGATACAATTGCCCCAAGCCCCAAAGAGCATGAAGACGGGCCAATTCATTTTTTCCCTCCCGACCTGCAACCTCGGCGAGAACCGGAATGGCTTCCTCACCCTTCTCGACGATGGCGAACTGGCTGGCCTGGCGTACTCTCTGGTCCGGATGCCCAAGAAACACTACGAGTTCCGGAATCGAGCGGGCGGCAAAACCCTTTTTGAATATACGGGCAGTCTCCGAACCGATTTCCCTCAGAACCGGGTCCTCAGGTCGGAGAACTTGAATGGACCCATTCTTGTTGACCGACCAACCTCCGCCGTAGTCGGCGAAATAGAGGTTTCCGTCATACCCATGTTCGACGTCGGCTACGGCCACTCCTTCCATGAAGACGGATTGTTCCTTCAGTTTGAAGGCCGACCCATTGGGGGACAGCGTCACCTGAAGGACGTTGGAAATGTTGGCCGCGCCACGATAGTTGGTCATTAGGAAGGTATCCCGCAAATCCTCGGCCACGCTCATTCCGCTGAGCCAAGTCACTCCGGAGGGCCCGTTTCCCACATGGGCGAGGGGAGGATAAACCCATTGCGGCTGATCCTCTGTGTAGGTCTCGAACATTTTCTGCCCCACCCAAACCGACTTGGCGAGACGGAAGTTTCCCCAGTCGAGGGCATTCGCGTAGTGGTGTGGCGATTGGTGGGCCATGTCCCAACCCGAGTCGGAGTTGTCCAATACGTAGACTACGCGGGCCTTGTCCCCAATATCACCCGTGTTGTCGAAGGTAAAAAGGTTGCCATGGTTGTCGAAGGCAAGTTCTTGGGGGTTTCTCAGACCATGGGCATAGACTTCGAAATTCGACCCGTTGGAATCGCAACGGAAGACGGCCCCGCGACCTGAGGCCTCGTGCACCCCACCTTTCTCGTCGACGACGTGAAAGCCCCTGTCGCCGATAGTAAAATAAAGACGGCCATCGGGACCGCGGGTGATCCCATGAAGGTCATGGCCGATGAAGGATACCCTGACCCCAAATCCGTTTACGATTTTCTCGTTGGTATCGGCCACCCCGTCGTCATCTGGATCGGTCAGCATCCGAAGAGCAGGAATGCAGGTGAAGTAAGTAGCGTTTCTTTCCGCAAGAATGGAAAACCCTATCCCATCGAGGGGCTCCTTGAAAGCATCGGAAAAAAGGCTCCTGTGGTCGGCTACGCCGTTTCCGTCCCTATCCTCGAGGCGGATGAGCCGATCCGGAAACTGACTGTACCATGCCCGGTCGCGCTTGTCCGCGTGTCTGTCGTACATGGCAAGGCGATCTTCCACGGTACGAGAACGAAAATCCCCACGTATCATTTCCCGGGCCCGACGCAGATCGGGAACACCAAACCAGAAGCGGTTCGCCTCGGCCACGAAAATCCTGCCCAAAGGGTCCATGTCCAGGCTCGCGGGGTTCTCAACATGGGGATAACCAACCCAGGTATGACCGACGTACCCTGCGTGGTTTACCTTACCTCGGAAGGGAGCGGACTCATTGGGCAAGGCGGGCATATCCTCCTCAGACACCTCAAGCGGGGCGGCTTGAAGGGACGATACGAAGAGGATAGGGGCAAGTAATTCCTTGAACATGGAGAAAATAAGTTGATTTGTAATGCTAGTGCCCCAAGCTATCAAGCTCAAGAAGCTCTTTTGTTTCCATTCCCCTTTCCCATGCCCATCACCACCCAATCCCAATGAAACCTCAATTCATCCTCTGCCAAGCCCTGGTCTGTCTTTCCCTTGCAGCCCAGGAGGATCCCGTCTCCACGACGGCCAACCAAGGCCGCTTCCCGATTTTCGAGGACTCGTCGGCCAGTCCCGAGATCAGCAACTTCAAGGCCCGCCTCTACTACGAGGCGAAAGCCGATTCCAAGTTGCTCCTTTCCAGCGGACACGCAGTGTTTTTGCCAAAGGGAAAGCACGAGGTTTCCCTGACCTACGAGAACCCTCTCGCGGGCAACTTTTCCATCGAGGCGATTCTAGACGGCAGGAAGACGAAGATTCTTTCCTCAGGCTCGCAACCTGAAAAGTCGATTAAGCCCCGACTCGACGTCGACTTCACGATCTGGGCCAAGTTCAAGACCACCGGCCAGGGAACGATCTTCGCCAACTGCGCCCCAAGCGGACCCTGGACTGCTGGGGGGAAAGCCCTTCTGGTCCGTGGATCCAAACTCGTCTACGACATTGGATGGCTAGGGGCCATCGATGGAGGAAGATCGGTCAATGACGGCCGGGAGAAGATCGCCGTAGTGCGTTCGAAGTCTAAGAAAGTGGAGCTTTTCATAGACGAGAAAGTGGTCGCATCGCAGAGGAATTTCTTCAAGCCCGACCCCCCAATTCACGTCTTCAAGATCGGGAAGGGGGCGGACGACTTCGCCACCCCGCTCAGCAACGGCGCCGTGCTTGATCTCAAGTATTGGAAAAGCGCCCTACCGGACAAGGTCGTGTCCGGGATAGTCTCCGGCGACCTTCTGGATGAACAATTTCCCGCCAGCGATTATTCCATGGGTTCGGCAAGCAGCGTCAACGGGATCACCGGCAAGGGCTTCGCCGGGACCGCGACCACCCTCGAGTTCTCCGACCCCAAAGCGGTCAAGGTCCTGGAAGCCTGGGTTCAGGAACTCGGCACGGCCGACCATGCGGAGGAAATCTCCGGGCTCGATCATTTTGCCTTGGAACGAGGGAAGAAATTATACGAGGGCCTATGCATCACCTGCCACGGAACACCCGAGAAGGAAGGTTCCCTCCCAACGGCCCTGAAGTTTCATTCCGGAGAATTCAAGAACGGTTCCGACCCTTGGAGCATGTTCCAGACTCTCGACAAGGGCTACGGGCAGATGATCCCACAGCCCCAGTACTCCATCAAGGACAAGTACGCGCTCATCCACTATATCAGGGAAGGTCTGGTGAAGGAGCACAACCCCAAGCAATACTTTGAGGTGACCAAGGAGTACCTCGCCTTGTTGCCGCCCAAGCTCTCCAGTTTCAAGGAAAAAGTCATCGCCCTCGCCGAGGCCGGTTCCAAGCCCTACCAGAAAATGGACTTCGGATCCGCCCTCTTCTGGACCTACCAGGTCAACAAGGGAGGCTCGCCTTCCTCATGGAACATCGCCCAGAAGGGAATCGCCGTCCGCCTCGACCCTGGGTCCGGCGGCATATCGCGGGGGAAGGCCTGGCTGGTATACGACGAGGACACTATGAGGGTGGCGGCCGCCTACGAGGGCGAGTTCGTGGACTGGCGAGGCATTGCCTTCGACGGCTCCCACGGGACCCACACCTCGATCAAGGGTGATCCCGTTCTGCTTTCACCGGACCAGCCGGCCTGGCGAAACCCCAAGACCAAGGACTGGGAAGACCTCCGCATAACCGGCCGGGACGGACGCAGGTTCGGCCCTCTGCCCCGCTCCTGGGTCCAATACCTCGGCCTTTTCCCAAACGGCGACCGCAATGTGATCCATTATCGGGTCGGTGACCGGGAAATCCATGAATTGCCCGGACGCATCGAGTACGGAAAGGCCTCCATTCTAACGAGGACCCTGCGCGTCGGACCGGGCAAGGACGACCTTCTCTGCAGGCTTTCCCCTACCGGCGGCAAGGCAAACTTTCACCTCCAGGGCGCCGACTCGGCAACGCTTCTTGAGGAGGATGGGTTCACCTGCCTGCAAATCAAGTCATCGGGCAAGGAAACTCTCCTTACCCTCGGTTTCTCCCTTGCCGACCAAGCCATCGTTGCGAGCCTTCTGCCCGATCCCGTCGATCCCCTCGTCCTGACCAAGGGCGGGCCGCCCCGCTTCGGCAAACAAGAGGTGGTCACCAAGGGAAAAAAGGGGAAAGAAGAAGATCCCTTTGCGGTCGACGAACTGACCGTCCCCAACAAGGAGCAAAACCCGTGGAATTCCTGGATGAGGCTGGGTGGGTTCGACTTTTTCCCGAAGAATCCCGACCGGGCGGCAGTCTGCACCTGGATGGGCGACGTCTGGCTTGTGGACGGAATCTCGGGAGACCTCGATAAACTGACTTGGAGAAGAATCTGCTCTGGGCTTTTCCAACCCCTTGGGCTCAAGATCATCGACGGCGTCATTCACGTCGCCTGCCGGGACCAGATCGCCCGGTTGCACGACCTCAACGGCGACCTCGAGACCGACTGGATCGAATGCTTCAACAACGACCATCAAGTAACCGAGCATTTTCACGAGTTCGCCATGGGGTTGCAGGTCGACGGTGCCGGCAACCTATACTACGCCAAGTCCGCCCGCCATGCCAAAAACGCCTTGGTTCCCCACCACGGCACTCTCCTGAGGGTCTCGCCCGACGGGGAAAGGACGGATATCGTGGCCACCGGCTTCCGGGCCGCCAATGGAGTCTGCCTGAACCCGGACGGCACCTGGATCGTAACCGACCAGGAAGGACACTGGAACCCGAAGAACCGCATCAACTACGTCAAGGAAGGCGGTTTCTACGGGAACATGATGGGCTACCACGACGTCACGGACTCTTCCGACAGCGCCATGGAGCAGCCCCTGGCCTGGATTACCAATGCCTTCGACCGATCCCCCGCCGAGCTTCTCTGGGTCCCCGAGAACGGTAATTGGGGCCAATTGAACGGGACCCTCCTCAACCTCAGTTATGGATACGGGATGGCCTACGTCGTCCCGCACGAGGTTCTTGACGGGCAAGCCCAGGGCGGTCTTTGCGCATTCCCAATCGACCGCCTGCCGAGCGGGATCCACCGGGGGCGCTTTCATCCCGTGACCCATGCCCTGTTCACGGCGGGCATGTTCGCCTGGGCGGGCAGTCAGCGAGGCGACGGAGGCCTCTACCGGATCCGCAGGACGGAGAACCCCGCCTATATGCCCACCCAACTGGAGGCTAGGAAGAGGACGCTCCGCATCCGCTTCAGCGACAAGTTGCCCGCGAGGGGTACCTTCCGCGTCACCACCTGGAACCTGAAACGCACGAAGGGGTACGGATCCAGGCACTACGACCTGAAGAATCTGAAGGTGGCGGGCTATGCGGTCCGCAACGACTGGCTTGAACTGGAGGTGCCCGACCTAGCCCCGACTTGGTGCATGGAAATCAACTGTGAATTCGAGAACGGGGTCAAGCGGGTGATCCACAACAGCATTCACCACATCCCGGAGGGGATTCCCCCCCTCCCTTGAACTCCATCGCCATGCACTTAGGCAAGCCGGTCCTCCCCCCTCCCCTTGACCCGGGATTCCTTCCCGCATCGGTTTGGATCCGCGACTTCCACGCCCTGATCGATGAATCCGGGCAGAGCGTCCCCTTTCGCATCGCCCTCCAACAGCCCAATGGGTCCACCATCACCCGGGAAGGTAAGCTTCTTGCAGAGAACCACCCGCAAGCCGGGCTCAACCTCCTCCACGTCGAGCGCCTTCTGAAGTTCATGCTCTGGTCCGGGGGAGGGAGTCGCTGGTTCTGGGATGGGCCCAAGGAGATCGGTGCATCCCTCCAAAACCGCTTTTGCGATCATCCATGCGGCCGGTTCGACCGGGACTTCATGGCCAAGGTCTACGGGGAACCCTTTTCCGGAACCATCGGGAGCGCGATCCCCGAGCCCCTGAGGTTGGCCTCCCCCTTGGGCCGAAACCTCGATGGCTGCCGCATCGGCTTCGACTTGGGCGGAAGCGACCGAAAGGTAGCCTCCGTGATCGACGGCGAAGTCGTCTTTAGCGAAGAAACACCCTGGGACCCCTATCACCAAACCGACCCCGAGTACCACAAATCCGGAATCCTGGACTCGATCGAGAAGGCCAAGGCTCACCTCCCGAGACTCGAAGCCATCGGCGGAAGCTCGGCCGGGGTGTTCGTGGATAACCGTCCCAAAGTCGCCTCACTCTTCCGGGGTATTTCCGAATCCGATTTTACGGAGAGGATCAGTCCCCTTTTCATCGAGCTCGGGAAGAGCCTTGAAGTCCCCCTATCCATCATCAACGATGGGGAAGTCACGGCCCTTGCCGCCAGCATGAGCCTGGAACGAAATGCCGTTCTGGGTATCGCCATGGGAACGAGCGAGGCCACGGGTTACGTAGACCCCAAGGGACGAGTGACGAGCTGGCTCAACGAGCTGGCCTTCGCTCCCGTCGACTACTCGTCCACCGCCCCTGCAGACGAATGGAGCGGAGACGTCGGATGCGGGGCCCAGTATTTTTCCCAGCAAGCGGTCGGACGCCTGATCCCCAAGACCGGCCTGCCCATCGACCCCGCCCTCGGCTTGCCCGAGAAACTCGAGTGCCTGCAGGGATTGATGGCGGAAGGCAGCCCCGAGGCATCCTCCGTCTACAGGACCATTGGAACCTACCTCGGGTACGGGGTCGCCCATTACGCCTCCTTCTATTCCCTCTCTCATGCCTTGATCCTCGGCCGCGTGACCACGGGTGAAGGAGGAGCCGTCATTCTGGAGGAAGCGGAAAAAGTACTCGCTGAGGAGTTTCCCGAGCTGGACGAAAAGATTGCCTTCCACCAACCCGACGAGAAAAACAAGAGGCACGGCCAGGCCATCGCCGCCGCCAGCCTGCCTGCAACGGGACAAACCCAATCATGAGCCAAAACCCATACCTTGAATACGCCCGGAGCTTCCGGCGGCTCGCTGTCGAGGGAAGAGACCTGCCCTTCGGAGGGATCCCCAAGCCCGAGAAACCAAAACTGGACGACGACGCCCCCGTTGCCCTCATCCTCTCCCCCCATCCGGACGACGAATGCGTCATCGGCGGACTGGCCCTCCGCCTCCTTCGCGAGAGTGGCGTTCGCATCGTCAACGTCGCGGTAACGCTGGGCAGCAACCGAGCCCGCCAACAGGAACGCCTTAATGAGCTTCAGGGGGCATGCGACTGGATTGGATTCGAGCTCCAGGAAATCATTCCGGGGGGGTTGGAATGCGTCACCCTGCAGACGAGGAAAAATGACCCCAAGCAGTGGGAAAGATCGGTCGACCGGCTTCGTGAAATCCTAGACCAATGGTCTCCACGGGCTGTTTTTTTTCCTCACGCCACGGACTGGAACGGTACCCACGTCGGGGTCCATTTCCTGACCGAGGATGCGCTCCTGCGCCGACCGAAAGCCGACACCCTCCTCATCGAGACCGAATACTGGGGACAAATGCCCAGCCCCAACCTGATGGTCGAGAATACGCCCGAGGAAGTCGGAGATTTACTGGCCGCCCTCTCCCATCATGAAGGAGAGTTGAAGCGCAATGCCTTTCATCTCGGTCTTCCCGCCTGGATGCAGGACAACGTCAGGCTTGGCTCTGAAGTCGTCGGGGGCCAGGGTGCGGAAGCTCCCGATTTTGCCTTCGCCACCCTCTACCGGGTAAGCCGCTGGGCCAATGGCCGGGCATCTCCAGCGTGGGAGGGAGGCAAGCTGCTTCCCAGCGGTGGAGACAGCCGAGAGGCCCTTTTCCCGAGAAAAGCCTAGACGGCAATCACCTCAAGGCTTTCCTTGCACGGGCAGGAACTGGACGGAGTCCACGACTACGTATTTCCCTTCGGTGCCCGAGGTACCGATGGTGACGGAACCACCCCGCCCTTTCTCGAAACGGAATACGCCCAAGGGCCGGAAGAGCTTTTCGATCGGGGCGTGCTCGCACTCGTTGACCTTCATAGTGGTTTCCCCATCGGCATGACGGATGGTAACGGGCACCCCATTGGCCCGCCGGACGTTCGAGTTGTGAGACATGCGCACCTCATAGCTTCCCCCTTTGGGCAGGTCCGGGGTAAAGGTGGCCGACTTCTTGCCCTTGGCTTCCTTCATGTCGTGAATGTAGCTCTTGCCAACGAAGGGAGGCGTATGTACGGAGTGCTTCCATTGCCCGACAAGCTTCGCATCCACGTCGTCCACGACGATCCCGGGCAAAGCCTTGGGGTCGGGCTTGATGAAGCGGATCATCTCGGGCTTGTCCACCTGGCTGGTCTTGGGCAAGGAAGGACTCTTTCCTTCCCCGGCCGCACCTACAAGGGCAAGGCAGAAGACGGGCAAAATACGGAACCAACAATGGATTACCCCTGAACGGTATCCCATCACTTCTTTCTCTTGTGACCGAAGAGCCAATTGAAGAACTCGGGCTGGCCGTAAGGAACCCTCCCGGCGTCATGCCCCTTGTCCTCAAAGACAATAAGCTCGGCCTTCTTGCCACCGGCTTTCCCAATTGCCTTCATGATCATTTCGCCGCGGTCGGCCGGGACCACCCGGTCCTTCCGGCCGTAGTAAGCGCGCATGGGGAGCTTGGCCAGGTTGCGGCCCCAGAGGTCGAGGTCCTTGGTCACGTCCTTGGGACCAAGCGGGCCAATGCCTCCGACCATGGGAGCGATGGCGGCAAAATGCCCGGGGCGGTATCCCGCCCACATGAAGGTCCCGTATCCACCCATGCTGTTCCCGGTCAGGTAGACCCGGTCGGGATCGACGGGAAGCGTTTCAAGCAGGTGAACAAGCAGAAGGTCCAAGTCCGGGACCTGCCAACCGCCTTTACCTTTTTCACGCTTGGGGCTCCCGGTTGCCTGGGGGGCCACGATCAGGGTCTCTATCGATGCCCTCTGCAAAGGTCCTAGTAAGGGAAGAATTTGCCTCCTTGGTTTCTCGATCTCCAAGCCTACCCCACCGCCTCCATGAAGGTAGATGAGCAAAGGCAATTTGCCCTTAAAACCGGCCTTGGGCTCCCCGTAGACGCAATACTCGGGGTTGAGGGAAATCGTTTTCTTGGCCTTTGCCTCGGGAAGGCGTTCGATCCTAATACCGTCGTATGGCTTGGAACGCTGAGCCGAAACACCCGTCGCCAAGACCATAACCGCAAGGGCAAAGGCTTTGGCTGGAAGTAATCTTGTTTTCATCCTTGCATGGTTTCCAATTGCCGGCCCAATGGCAACGCATCGTTTATTCCTTTTCTTCTTCCGCTTTGAAGACTCCGTCTATGGCGAGGCCAATTTTCTCGAGGGCGCCCTTGTCAAGCTCAGGCCATCTTCTCTTGAACTCAATCTTCCCAAATGCGAAGGAGGCTCCGTAATGGAAAGTATCGATCGAATGGTCCTTGGAGAGCTTCTTCATCAGGGGATTCAGTTCGCTTCCCGCAGCCCAGTCATTGCCCATGACCAGGACGTGAGGTTTCCGGTCTCCCCAATCCGCATAGGACTCATAAATGGCATGCAGACTATGGGTGAGTTGTTTTTTCGAAAGGATCCTCTCGTCTCCCCAGATTTGATATCCGGATTTCCCCGTCCGTCCTTTTTGGGTCGGGCTCCATGCAATGATTAGGGTCATTTCATGAAGGTTTTGCCTGGACTCCTTGCCGAGCGAGAAAGTCCGGTAGATCGGAGGCCTGGGGTCGGTGGCGAGGGCAGGGATCTTCCCGTCCTTAATCTCTTTGCGGGCAAAGCCGGAACCTACGGCGAAAAGAGAGCTCGCGGCAAAGAGGAGGATGAAGGAAAGTTTTTTCATAAGCTTTTTTTCATTGGAACCAGAAACGGATTTCGGAGAAAGGACAGGAAAGCACAAACAGCCCTCAAAGTCGTCACGCCAGAGTCAAAGGAACGTCAAAAGAACGTCAGGCGATCAACTCCCGAATAACCTCGCCGCCGAACTGGCTGAGTTGCTTGTGACGCCCGGCGTGGTAGTAGGTCAATTTGTCGTCGTCCAGACCAAGCAGGTTCAGCCAAGTAACGTGAACGTCGCGGATATGGTGGACGCACTCGACGGCCTCGGCCCCGATCTCGTCGGTAGCTCCAATGGTGTGCCCGGCATTGATCCCGCCGCCGGCAAACCACATCGTCATGGCCTTTGGGTTGTGGTCGCGACCATAGCTTGTACCCCCGCCCCTGATGCCATTGTCCGGGGTACGTCCGAACTCACCGCACCAAACCACCAAGGTATCCTCGAGCAGACCGCGTTCCTTAAGGTCGCCAAGCAGGGCGGCGATGGGTTTGTCGACGGAGCGAATAAGCGAACCGTGAGCCCGCTCAATATAGTCGTGACTGTCCCAGTTCCCGGCATAGGCCTGGACGAAGCGAACCCCCTTCTCCACTAGGCGGCGGGCCAAGAGGCACTTGCGGCCGAAGGAATCCGTCTTGGAGTCCCCAATGCCATACGCATCCTTGGTCTTTTCGGATTCGCCCTTCAGGTCGAGGATGCCCGGCACTTCCATTTGCATCCGGTAAGCCAATTCGTAAGAGGACATCCTGGCATCGAGCTCTCCTTGTTGCGGGCGGGCCTTGAAATGTTTTCCGTTGAGCTTGGCCAGCAGGTCTAAATTGTTGCGCTGATCCTTGCGGGTAATTCCGGGCGGGGCATGCAAGTCGAGAATCGGACTGCCTTCGGGACGCAGGGGAGTGCCTTGGTGATCGGCAGGCAGGTACCCGTTGGACCAGTTGGAGGCTCCGCCCTGCGGATAGCTCGTCCGTGGAAGGACTACGAATCCGGGCAGGTTGTCATTGAGCGTACCCAAACCATAGGTTACCCAAGCCCCAACTGCAGGATCGCCGCCAAAGCGGTTGCCGGTGTTGACGTGATAACAGGCCGTAGGGTGGTTGACGGACTCGACTTGGCAACCGCGGTAAAAGCAGAGGTCGTCCACCCGTTCCTTGAGGTGTTTCCATTCCGCCGAGACATCCGCCCCACAGGTGCCGGCCTTTATGAAATCGAAGGGGCTCTTGACGAAATAGCGCTCGCCCGAGGACATGGCGCTCTCCTTTTCTCCGCTCCGATTGAACTTCTGCAAGTGGCGCTTGGCCAGTTCGGGCTTGGGATCGAAAGTATCGATGTGCGATGGCCCGCCTTCCATCATGAGAAAGATGCACCGTTTTGCCTTGGCCGGGTGATGCACTCCTTGCTGGGACGAGCCCTCTGCTTGAAGCATGGAGGAAAACGCCAGCGAACCAAGTCCCCCGCCCATGCCATAGAGGGCTTCGCGACGGGTCAGGCTGGCGACAAGGTTCGGGCTTCTGCTTTTCATGAGAAGTTTTCGATCTAATCAAGATAGGAAAATTCGTTCAAGTTGAAGATTACCAGACAGACGTGGGCAAGTCCTCGTGTCCTTGCATCCACCTCACTACCCTGCAGATCAGGCTGATAGGATTCGAACACGGGCAGAAGTTCCCAAAAGTCATAGGGTTCGCCGGTCTTCTCGGCCATCACGGTACGTTTGATTTTTTGGAAATAGGTCCTGGGAACGGGCGTCTTTTCTTTCTCAGTTGCTCTGGCCTGCTTCCAGCGTTCGATGCAAGCCGACAGCTCGTCCGCAGAAGCGGAACGCCCGAGGGCAAGGGCAAAGGCTCTTTGAATGACGGCCGGTTCTTTCTTCCTCTCTTTCAGGAGGCGAGCGGCAAAGGCCAAAGCCCGATCATGGACCTCCTCCGCGTTCAAAAGGGTTAGTGCTTGTGGCGCCACGGTGGAGCTTTGCCTGAGTTCGCAGGAATCATCAGGCCCCGGCTGGTTAAAGGTCTCGAGGAACGGATCCCTCAAGCCGCGGATTTTCTCCGCATAAATCGTTCTCCTGTTTCTTTGGCTGGGCAAAGGGTCCGGCTCATAGACCGACGCGGTCCCGCCCATGATTTGGCGCGGCTGAAAAGCCACCTCCGGATTAAGGTCGGGCCGGGACGGAATGCCTCCGACCTTGGGATTCAGTTCCCCGCTCACCGCCAACATGGAATCGCGGATTTCCTCAGCAACCAGTCGACGCGGAAGAAAGCTGGCATACAATTGTCCCTTGGGATCCTTCTCGTCGAGAGATTCCGGATCCGGGTGAAGGCTACTGCGACGGTAGGTTTGGGAGGACAGAATCAAGGCATTCAATTTCTTGACCGACCATCCGTTCTTCATGAACCAATCGGCCAAGTAATCGAGCAACGCTGGATGGGTGGGCAACTCACCGGTACCTCCGAAATTGTTGGGGTTGCCCGCGATCCCCCGTCCGAAATGCCAGGACCAGATACGGTTGACCATGACCCGGGCGGCAAGGGGGTTTTTCTCACTCACCATCCACTCGGCAAGGGCCAACCGCCGCTTGCCCCGACCTGCCGGAAAAGAACTGGCTTCCATGCCTCCGAG
>TARA_B100001115_G_scaffold185018_1_pt1 | contig 23628 bp, 27 predicted proteins | sample TARA_B100001115 | Tara Oceans TARA_B100001115 (sample SAMEA2622652) | marine metagenome | biome: marine biome (ENVO:00000447); feature: surface water layer (ENVO:00002042); material: "saline water (ENVO:00002010), including plankton (ENVO:xxxxxxxx)" | depth 5 m | reverse complement strand
GCACAGGATATCCATAGTTCTTGAAATACTTACTGCCAGGCACTAGTGCCCTGTAACTGAAAAACCATTTAGGGTGTAGCACCCAGTCCACCCAGTTCTCTAGTATTGAAGGCATACGCAAATTATGGCATGACCCTATCAGAAACATAACATCGCTATTCTCTAATCTTTTCCTATAATCTAGAACAATTTTTGGTGGAGGATTGATAGTTTGATTGTAAAATGGCAATTGCTCTTTTTCTTCGAATAAATTAATGAGATCTATTTCATGTCCGCATTTCTTTGCTTCGTCTATAAAGGTATCTTTGATTGCCGCGTTGAAACTTTGCTTAGTATCATGATGAGCATAGATTATACAAATTTTCATTTGGATTCCTTTGTTGCTAAAAATTTTTCCGCCTCCAAAGCGGCCATGCAACCCATGCCGGCGGCCGTGACTGCTTGTCTATATGTCTTGTCTTTGACATCACCTGCCGCGTATACTCCTTCCACACTTGTCTGTGTTGAATCAGGCAGTGTCAGTATATAATTTTCAGTATCCATGTCTACTTGTCCTTTGAATATTTGTGTTGCCGGGTCATGCCCAATTGCTACAAATACTCCATCTATTTTCATATCCGTAATTTCTCCGTTCAACCTATTTTTAAGTTTTACTCCGGTAACACTGACAGGATTATCGTCGCCTGTGATTTCATTTATTTCACTGTTCCAGATACATTCAATCTTCTCATGTGAAAATAATCTATCTTGCAATATTTTTTCAGCACGTAGTTTGTCTCTCCTATGCACTAGATAAACTTTTGAAGCCATTCCTGTAAGATAGAGGGCCTCCTCAACAGCACTATTGCCGCCGCCTACAACTATCACTTCTTTATCTTTGAAAAAAAAGCCGTCGCAAGTCGCACAGGCCGAGACACCAAATCCTGAAAATTTTTTTTCACTATCCAATCCTAACCATCTTGCCTGAGCTCCCGTTGATATAATAATACTATCGGCAGTGTAAATTTGGCCGCCCTCTCCCACCGCTGTAAAAGGTCTTTTAGACAAATCAACACTCTTTATCATGTCTGTAATGATATCCGTACCAACAGACTTCGCTTGTTTTTCCATTTGTTGCATCAGCCATGGCCCTTGAATTACATCTCCAAATCCAGGATAATTTTCAACATCGGTAGTAATAGTAAGTTGGCCTCCTGGTTGTATGCCCTGTACTAGAGTAGGTTGTAACATGGCTCGTGCGGTATAAATGGCCGCTGTATATCCTGCTGGGCCGGAACCAATGATTAGAACTTTTGAATGTTTATTTGTCATGCACTCCAACTTTGTGTTTTTTATCAAGAATGTCTTGCTTAATTAAAAATGCAAATTGCTGTGCGTTGAAAAAATTTACACGGAAATCATATTTTTCAGGTTCTTGGAACACCTTGTTTGTGTCGGCAAATCTCCCCTCCTTTATAGTGTCCATCCAAATTACATAATCAGCATTGAAATCATTTCTAGTATTCTCTGTTGGACAAACAAAGTCTGCTATCACCACTCGGTTATTATCAAGTGCCTCTTGAGCAAGTGATTTCATCCTATTTGCTTGTCTTAGTCTTCCTTCATCACTGAAATCCCAATCGTCTGCATTTTTCCTAACTTCGTCAGCGTTTAGCCAAACTGCGTTAAACATAGGTGCCAAAATTTTTGCCAAGGTAGTTTTACCAGATCCTGGCAGTCCCATTATAAGTATTTTCATTTTATTTTTAAAAAGCTCTTTGCTCTTTCGAGAGCTTTCTCCCAATCTTCTAAAGTTATATCATATTCAAAATTTTGCGATGTTTCGTTAACCTGTAATTCTTTCGCCCCATTGTTGATATGAAAGTTTCTTGCCATTTTTGTTAAAGGAGAAAGAGTTACTAATCTGTTTAGATGATTAGATTGTTTAACCATTTTGTATACTTCATTCACAATAGCTCTTCCGCCTCCTCTTTTTTTCGCCCATACAGTGTAGGCAATTGCGATTGACCCCTGCACCCCTGCTCTGTGTATTGCCTTCATGGCTGAATCTTTACTGAACGCTTCCATTTCTTCAATTGTTTTTGGCACGTGATCTGTAAAGGCAAAACAAATTATAGCGGCTATATCACCAACATCATCTTTAAGACCAAAAATTTTTCTACCATATGCCTGCCTAAATGAAAGGTCAAGCTCAGGTCTAACAGGATCTTCGCTACAGTCAATGTAGGGAAGTTCTACTAATTCATATTTTGCCTCTTTGATTTTTTTCCTTGTGTAAGATTGTAATTTTGAAAATTTTTCAACAAGATCATGCACTGACGGATGGCCTTTTAATTTTTCCAAGGCCTGTTTTAGTTTATCTTTGTTCAAGGCGTCCATTTTATTTGTATATGAAAGGATCTTTCTTTTTCAATTCTTTAATCCTTTTCCTGTATTTTATTTCTTCTTTTATTTTTCGAACTAATTTTTTAATCCAGCCAAACATTACTTTACTCCTATTATTTTTTTAAACGTTGGTAACATTAATTTTACAGCATCATCGTGTGCTTTGTCTAGTGGATGAGTTGTACCCCTCTCAAAATCATTGATGAGAGCCCATTGGTTAAAGCCCATTCGTCTTTCGCCAAAGAAAAACCATTTGGTAAAATCAATTTCCCCATGTAATGATTCCATAAACTTATCTTGATTCTTGTGTTCGGCAAATTCTTTAAAAAAAAGGCTGTTGTCGGCCAAGGTAAACATGTATGGTATTTTCTTTTTTTCCAAAATATTTTGCAACCAAATAATACTTTTCCAACTTAGGTATGTTTCATGGTATTCGTTAGCCGCGTATCTATAAATGGATTCAGCAAATTGCTTGACACCTGTGGCTTCAAATATGTCTCTACGGGTACGCCACTGTTCTTTTTGTGTTTCGGATCCTGCAAGTTTCCTGAATGCCTCTTCATTGCCACTGTTTGTGTCCCACGGTGATATTGAAGCCCAACGTGTGCTTTCCAAATCCCTGTGCCTAGGCATTGCCCAGTCGTATCGTGAATTGAAAGTCCACATCACAACCACGCCTTCTATCTCGTGCAAGTTTGCCACTGCATTGAATACCTTACGTGCTATGGCAGAATTGCCTATGCCTGGTCTTGCAGTGCAAACATACTCACCATTTGCTCTACTGTGGCGATACAGTTGGCTGGCCCAGGTATGATTGCTTGGCTTTTTGCCATCGTTGTCATCAGATAGCTCAGACCCGTACGTAAAACTACATCCACCTGCTATAAAATTTTTACTCATAAATTTGTAAAACTTTATTTAAAAGTGGAAATACATCTCCAAAATTTTCTTTTCTATATGCATCTGTCTGTAGAATTCTTTTTTTCCTCTGTTCTCTTATCTCTGGTGTATCTCTGTCAGCGGCATTCATGAATCTGATGCTCGGTTGATAATCTTTTAGCATATGATATCTATCTTTGACTATGTTTTTGACCTGTTGCGGAAGCGTTTGTATGTTGAACACATCTGGATCAAAGCAGGTATTGACATAAAAAAATTTTGGTTGAAATTGAGCTACCCATAAAGCCATTTTAGCCCAGTTGAATACATTGAATATAGTAACTGTCGAGCAAATTTGGAAATCCATATTGGAAGTTTTCATTTCTTTGAACTTGACTAGATTTGCATTTACTTGTCGCCAATTTGCAGGATGTCGTTGATATTCGAATGCCTGTCCAACGTCATCAATACTGAATGCCACTTCTACATGCTTGAAGTAACTCCATAGATCAAATATCTCCTGTGGTGGTAACTGTGTGCCGTTAGTGTTATAGTGTATGTCTATATTTTTGGCATAACCTTTTTCTACGCAGTGCATCAAAATTTTAAAGTGGTCCTTGATCATAAATGGTTCACCTCCGGTGAATTCAAAATATTCAACATATTTCAAATCTTCTTGCAACTCCTCGAAGAACTGCGGGTTTCTCTTGACCCACCCTCCATCTTTTAATTGTTGTCTCGCCACAGGATTGTCTGAACCTTTTGCGGTCTCATAATCTATTTCTTCCTGTGCCCATTTGCTAGAACTCCATGATCCACATATTCTACATTTTAAATTACATACATTTCCTAACTTAAAATCAATAAATTTTAGTGTTGGCTCGCTGTTAGGTGTCCAATGCGTCAGACTTTGTTTCATTTTATAAATTGAATTTTGTCTTTTTGATGTTTTTCCCGCATCTTCTTCTTGCCAACAACTTTGACAACCAGTTGGACGTTGATTATTTCTGAACTCTGTCCTTAAATTTTCCATGTAACTACTACCCTGGATTGATTTAAGGCTTTGCTGATATACTTTCACTCCCGGAACACTGCCTTTGTAGAGGCAACAAGGAGATGCTCCGCCGTTTACATCCACCTCCAAATGTGTCCATGGAAGGGGGCATACATTTGATTTTATATACTTGTCCACCAATCTAATATCCTTTTATCTTTACTTAGAATTTTCGTTATATCTTGTTTTCTAATTTTGTCTATCCACATTTGTCTTAATTTCCCTTTCTTTGTAGGTACAAATGTATCTCTTGTTTTCAAATTTTTTATTACATTCATCAAGGCTTTTTGCTTTCTCGTTGCTTTTGGTTGCATGTATGCTAATGCTTCATCTATAATTGTATGAAGTAGCTCTTTGGGTAGTGACAACGGACTTAAAATTTCATCATCACTAAAGGTGAACATTACTTTTGTCAGGACTTCGGTGTTTAATTCCTGACTTAGGTCAAACATATTTTTAAGTTCTAACAATCCTGGCATAGTAATTGTAAAATCCAATCTCATTTGTCTTGGATTTGTTGCTACTGACAATCCTTCTTTGAAGTTACGAAGCCATTGTGTGTAATCAAGTCCGTCCCTTATGTATTCTGCAACTTCGCCAGTTCCGTCCATTGAGGCACAAACCTGCCAATCATTAAAATATCTTAACAAATCAAACAAATTGGATTTTCTGAATGATGTCCTACTTAAATTTGTATTGTACCTTACGTATACTTCATCAGCAAATCCTAATTCAATTATTCTCTCCATCGCTTTCCAGTGCATATCCCACATGAGAGGTTCTCCTCCGCACCAATATATTTCACGGATTTGTTTAGTTTCAATTGCATCAACAAATTCTTGCACCACTTGTTTGTCTTGAAATGATTTAATTTGCTCCTTCAATGGAGAGGCCATCCATGGTTGTGATTCTTTACTCCATTGTTTGTGTTTCCTAGTTTCTGCTTCCCAACTTGAACTTAGCATGTCACCACACATTCTACATTTGAAATTGCATAGATTGTTGAACCTATAATCGAAACTGATTGTAGGCATGGTTGTTGCACCGGTCTCGTCCGTCTTTTCAAATGCTTCATCAATTTTATGTCTAAATAATTGATTCCAGTAAGATCTATAAACATCCGTGTTTAACAGTTTGTGATCACACACTTCGCATTCTTTTAGTTCTTCACCGGCCAACATACGAAGTCTCACTGATTTCATGTGGTCGGAATTCCAATGCTCCTTCAAAGATGATGGTTGGTATTTTTTAGAATCATTTCCTGTGTCTATATATTGTTTGAAACTCTGTGCAGGCTCTCTTGATGCACAACACATACGCCTTTCGGTCTGTGGCGACAGATATGTGTGAGTCCACGGTGCCATACAAAATGTTTTATTACCGTCTTTTGGCTTTATCCTTACAACTTTATCTGTCATTAATATTCTCCAATGTGTCAGCCATGTCGTGATTTGCCTGCGAGTGCCCTCTTTCATCCTCCCTGACCGCTGTGATAACATCACTTAATTTGGCATCCTTGTTCAGCCCATAATAATTGATTGCTATGTCGGGAGCGACAATATTTTCAATCTTTCCTAGTTCTATCGCTTTCAAATAAGATGTATAACTTATTACTGCTTGTTCTTCAAAGTATCCAACCATCCTATGAGCGACTTTTGGAAAAAATATATAAAGGAACATGTAAAAATGCCAAAATAAAAATTGGGCACCTATTATCATCCATCTCTCTAACCAGTTTGGTTTTGCAATCTCAATGAATATCATTAGATGCATTCTTTCATTTTCTGCTTCTTCAAGCAATGTTTTGATCCAGCCTCTGTCATCAGGTTTCATTTTCCTAAGGCTACGCAAATGATTCCACATTCCGGCAACCATGCCTGGCACGCCAGCCACTGTTTCTAAAACCACTGCTCGGTGACCATATCTTTTTGCAAAAAAAGTATCCGCAAACCATCTTAGTCTCATAGTGAACCATAAAGCACTTTTATCACCAAAATTTTTAGGCCGCCTGTGTTTCATATAACTCCTTTAATTCTGGAAATACTTCTAAAATGTTTTCATTTCTAATATTATCTAATTTTTGCATAGAATCTTTAAACTGGATTAAATCTTTTGAATTATTTCTTCGCATCATGTAGTCTATTCCTGATTCGAAACCTTTTGTTGCACGTGTCAAATTATCCTTGGGCCTTAGCCATTCTAGATGTTTTTCATATTTTTCTTTTACTTTTACTTTGAAAGAATCAGGAAGAAGATCTATTCTTTGCGGATAAGGAAATTGTAAGAGATTGAAATTGAAATCTTGTGGTTTAAGCAGTCCTTGTTCTACCCAATTCCTATGAAAATCTGGCACGTGCAATGCATTTATAAGTCCAACTGTAGAACTAATATAGAAATCAACCTGCGGACAAACCTCCAACATTCTTTTCCTATTTGCAACAACATCATCCCATTTTGTCCCTTTTCGCATTAATTCTCCACGCTTTCCTTCAGCATCGAGGCTGGCACCAATAGATACTGAATCAAACTTGTTCCATAATTCTAGCACATCTATATCTTTGAATTTTGTTCTCGTAAAATTTGTGTTATAAATTAATCTTACATGATACATTTTACGCCTATCTAATTCTTTTAGAATCCTGTAATGCTCTTCCATAATAATTGGTTCTCCGCCAGCAAAATAAAATTGTTCGACATGCTCGAATTGATCTAACATTTGGTCCCATATATCGTCACTGTTTCTTCCTACTTTCATCACTTTTGCATGACTTGGAGGAGCACCGGTCAATTTTTTATGATCTTCATACCAGTTAGAACTAAACCAAGTGCCACAACTCCTACACGCAAGATTACACAAGTTGCTGAAACGTATATCCCAATATTTTATTACAAAGTCTGCGGTTCCGTCCATTTGGGTGTTATCGATCATGCCTATGTTGTGTCCAAAGTGTTTATTAGAACTTAATCTCAGACTGAAGAACCCAGATTTCTCTTGATCATAACATTTGGTGCACTGCTTACTTGCTTTGTTAGATAGCATGTTGTTTCTAATACCCTTCATGGTATCATTGTTGAACACCTCTGCCATTGAATTTTTATTAAGATCACCTACAGGATATTTGTCAAGTGCAAAACAACAAGGATAAGCCCTGCCATCAGGAAAGGCATGTATGTGCAACCATGGCATCATACAGAATGTATCACTGTCAATCAACAACTCCTTCTGTTTAGGAGTCATTTCTGCAATCTTTAATTTTTCGGGCTCCTTTGCCCCATAATCATATGCCACGGTACCATTCTCCTATAAGTGGAAAAGTTTTTTCAAAATCTTTGCCGGTTCTTTTATCGTATTGACTGTAAAATATCTTGAAATCTTTTTGCAATTTATCCTGTTCTGCCGCACCTGCGTGTGGTGTTTTTACCACATCTAAATAATCTATCAATCTTTGAACGTGATTAACCTCCATATGCTCCAAGTACTTCTCATTTTTATTTAAAAACTTTACCAAGTCCAGTTTAAATTTATTTCTAAGATCATCTGGCAAAACAAGTGGAGACTGGAAACTTGGAAAACGTAAAATATTAAGGGTAAAATTGATGGTAGGACCATACACTGCACTAGCGGTTTTAAACCAAATCATTTTTTCTAAAAATTCAGGAAGTGATTCTAAACATAATGCGTTAATTGTTGCCATATTGTGTATTTCTGACGGCACTTTATCCACTAACATATGCAATAGATTTGAGTGCCATTCGCTATAATCTAAACCGTCCCTTATATATTCTGCCTGTTTGAATGTGGCTTCGCAACTAGTGTACAGATGAAAATCTTTAAAATTTTTCAATTTGTCCTTGAATCTTTTTATTATTTGAGGTTTTGCTCCTAAATTAGAGTTGATTGCTATTCTCATGCCAGGTTTCATTTTATCGCCTTGCGTTTCGATCCAATCCAGCAACCGCCATAGATTAGGAGACATCATTGGTTCTCCTCCTGTAATTCTAAGTTCGTCAAGTGTTTTGTGTAAATCACTTTCCCACCATTTATAAAATGCTTCAACGTATGGATTAGTCTCATCTTTTTTATATGGTTCTGCCGAATCGTGTGCGTGTGTAAAATGGTTACGGCCATCGGTTGTCATACCTGTATAAGGACCTTGACGTTTAATGTTATTCGCCCACGTGGTGCTAAAAGCAGGATTACAATATGTACAGGCAAATTGACAGGTCCTATCAAAAGCAATTTCAAGTGTTCTAAGATTGAAATCTTTTTGATGATCTGATCTGTATGCATCGTCCAATTCTTTGTCAGTATAAATTTTAGATTTATACACACGATCACTTATTGCATCTCTTCCGATATCTTCTATTTTCCAACAATATTCACAACCCTTGGGTCTATCTCCGCACTGCATTTGCCTACGCTGTTCTTTTTTCTGCCTTGTGTTGTGTAATGCACTAGGATTTTTTTTGATTTCTTCCAAATCAATCTTATGAGGTAATGGATGATGACAACTTGTTGTCATACCACTTCCTAACCAGATAGTTGCGTTATACCATTTGGCGCCACAGAAACTGGCTGATTTTGTATCTAATTTTTGTTTTTTAAATTGTAGATCTTCCATCTTTTCCTTTGAAATAATTTTTTAATTTTTCGTATTCGTGTGGTGGACATGATATATCACTCTTGAAAATCATATCCTTCACCCAGTGATAATGTGCAATTGGCGGTGGGTGCGACTCACCTGGCACATAGTATTCTTTGTAATTATCTATCCCGAATTCCCACAAGCCCTGCCTGTTTTTATAAAACAAAAATTTTTCCCAATCTATGCAATTGTGTAATAAATGCTCGCTTCTGCTATAATGTTTGTCTCGTAGCACATCTTTGTTGAATATCATCATTGTGTAAGGAATATTTTTTTTGTCCAAAAACATTTGTGTTCTTAATATGTGCTCGAGAGTTCTATAGTTTTGGTGCTCTTCGTCCCAGAAGTGTCGCCTGTAATATTTGTGTTTGTCTTCTTCTGGGTGTCCTCCATACCAGGTGCTCCACTGTAAGTCATCATCCCATACATTATAGGTCAAACGGCCTTCCAATTCATCTGCTTGTCTGTCCCTCGTGATCACCTCATATCTATCTACGCCAGACCACATGATATACATGTGCAAAATGTTTTCGTGTGTCATTGCACTATGTATTGCCGACCGAGCTATAGTTTCATTTCCGGATCCTGATCTGCCTTTGTTTTTCATAATTACATTGCCATTAAACCAAGGCACGAACTTAGGCCAGCATGGCCAACCATATCGTGTGAAACTGCACCCATGTGCTATAGTCATATCAGGCACGTTTGCACTCCTCCCAGAATTCTTCCATTTCAGGAAATGTGTTTAAAAATCGTGTAAGACGTCTACGATCGTGTTCATTAAAAAAGGCATAAAAGTTTTTTTTGTTTTGGGTACTTGCATCGGCATTTTCTTTCCAGTATGCGAGATTCCTTTGCATCTTCTGTATTTCAAAATCCTTGAAAATATGCAATCCTTGTTGCTCTCCAGAATTTGCCTGCATGTATTTTATATTGTCTTCATGTATGCTTTGATATGATTGAGGTAAGAGTGTTATCTGTTGCCAAGCCGGTTGTCTCAGTAAAGGCACATCAAACCAAACCCTTTGATATGTTTTACTATACTTGGTTCGTAGATCAAGTATTTTCTGCAGGAGTCTGTCCATACTTGTGATACTCAAATTGTTGTATGTACAGATAAAAGTAATTGAGTTACGCACAGGTATTCTTTCTAAAAATTCTTCAACATTATCCATCATGTAATTGAAATCCAATCCATCACGTATGTACTCAGCACGTTTTCCAAAAGCATCTACAGAAACAAACTGCATCATGTGTTCAACTTTTTCCTGCATACAAATTTCCTGGGCCATGTTGAAATATTTTTCCTTTAATTGTTTGTTAGGTGGACACATGTTGCTTGTTACATTCAAATGAAGATCCTGCTTCGGATGATCAATTATGTATTGAAACACCTTGTATGTGTTTTTGTCCATCATGGGTTCACCACCGGTCATTCTGAAGTGCTTCAAGTTTTTGTATAGTGTTGGCCACCATTTCCAAAAGGCAGTCACGTATGGATTGTCCTCTCTGTTTGGTATTGGACGTCTTCTGCCCTGAAAATGCTCGGGAGCATTGTGTGGAGGACTGGTAGGATATTCACCATAATTTTCGGTTTCCTTTGCCCAGGTAGTGGAGAACTGTGGCGAACAGTAACTACACTTGAAATTACAAGCGTTGTTGAAGTTTACTTCCACATACCTAGGCGTCCAACGTGTGGTCATTGGATTCTGTCTAATCTGCTCAAAGTCCTGCATTGCCCATGGTTCGCCTGAACGATAATGCCTATCGGACATCTCTCCAGCGTCTTCAAGTTTCCAGCAGTACGAACATCCGTCTGGACGCTCACCTTGTAGCATTTTGAATCTTTGATCTAACTTATCAACAGTGTTATGTAAGGCCGCTGGATTTCTCTCCAATTGCCTTTCATCAATCTTGTGCAATGGTGGATGATAACAAGAATTTGTCAATCCTGTAGGAAGGTGTAACGAAGTTTGATTCCATTTCGCAAGGCACATCGATTCCGATACAGTGCTAAGTTTTTCTTTGGCTTTGAGAGCGTCTGACTTATAATCACTGGTACTCACGGTCTTGCACTCCTTTGTTTATATGTTGTGGCATAACAAATCTATAGAATCTACTGTCCTCTGCCTGATACTCTGCTATTGGCATATCAAGTTGTTGCCTTAGGCTATTACCGAATAGTACAAGTTCTTCGTCTATATTTTCAGTTTTTACTTCTTCAAAATATTTTTCCATTTCATCTAGATCACGCACTTTAAAAAATTCATTGTTAGGCTCAAGCACCGTATAGAAGCAACCCATCCTAGCACCTAACATAGCGTATTTGCCATTCTCAACATCAGCGCCAATAGTACACCATGTGCTAAGAATATTTAAATTATTTTTCCATATTGTCCTTGTGTAATTTTTTGCTGTGATCGGTTTGCCTTTTTCGGTACTCATTTTAACACCTTCTCTGTAACCAGCAATAAATGCCTGTTGTGGAGTTGCGTTTATAATTGTTTGAGAATAGCAGTTATGCAGATTTTCATGTGGCACGCCCCAACAAAAATCAATTTGATTTTCTTGGCTGTCTGCATTTTCGTGTGTCTTCATGTCTAGGCATGTTTTTTTATGCCAGCCTACTAGACCACCATTACCGTACACAAGACCATTGATATTATTTTTTGCCCTCCAACGATGCACATAATTTTTATTTGTTTTTGACCAATCCAGTGTTTCTAAAAGGAACCTTTCGTCTATGATATTATCGCCATCCACACTTATAAAAAAATCAGTGCCCGCAGACTCGGCCGCCGCCTTGTGAGCGTTGTCAAAACCAACTACGCCATCAACACGTTTAGCCCATGGTACTTTGCTCTTAAGATCAGCCCAGTTTTCTTCTTTGTTTGGCTCCTTAAAACTAATGTAGACAAAATCAAGGTCACTTACTCTTGCTCTATCACCCATGCCTGTCCTCCTTCTACGGTTTCGATCGGCCAATGAATATCCTCACCGTGAAATTTATAGCCAATTTTTACAGTTTTCAATTTGCTAAACCTTGTTTTAAATTTCAACTTTGGTTTTTTAACAATGTCTTGACCCTGCACCATGTAATTGTCCTCGCCTACCTTCATAATTTCTAATTTTTTTTGAAGAGATACTTCGAAATTCTTGCCATCTACTTTGACAAAATGCTTTTTTGGTTTCACAGGTGGCAAATTGTTTAGGGCCTTAAGCAGTTCTGACATTGATCTCCTTATCGTGATAGTGCCATATTCTTGACAATCGTTTTTCTCCTAGATATATGGCATTTTGTGACCTGTTGGGGTAAAGATAATTGTTCTGATCTTTGATCCGTGCCAAATTATTAATAGCAGGTTTGTGATGTAGAAATTTGAACCAATCATAATCTATAAGATCGCGATTAGTCGGATCCATTATACGATAGGCCAAAGCAAAAACAACATCAGTGCTTGGATATTCGTCGTGACAATTTATTAACATTTGTGTTTTGACCTCATGCCAATTTTGTGATATGCATTTTGAAATCTCAAAAAACTTTTGTGCCCTTATACTTTTCCTAAAATACATTAATCCGTTATAAATGTTTGGTAATTTATTCCTAGCAAATAAATGTCTATAAGGAGTCTGCTTAACGACGGTGTCTTTGTAGTTTCGGCAATCTACACTGAATACTAAATCGTGTTGCCATAAATGGTACCACCACCAATCTGTGTTCAAAGTCCAAAGCATATCACTTTCTAATTTGATTGTGTGCGTGAATGGGGTGATATTAAATGCTTTGTACTCGTTTGCCCATTTTATGTCGTGTCCAGCACTATCATCTGACTTTAGGACTCTTACAAAATCGACATGTTTATTTGTGAATTTACTTTTTTCATCTGTTACCACACAAATTTTTCCATACCTATTCCATTTCTTTATGCTTTCTGCTAATTTGACAGATAGTTCCACGTAGTCTGTATTTGCGTTGTTTTGTGCAAACCATAAAAATCCTTTAGACATTGGCTATCTCCTTGTTTAAAACATGGACATCTTGATTTTCAATATAGTTCAGATTACTGTCATACTGCCATGCTATGCCAGTGTCTGACATTTTCACTATTTTGCAGTCAGGCGGGAGTGTGGACAAGGTTAAAGGCATAGTATCGTAACTGATGAATCCGTTTAATTGTTCCAGTGCAATTGCAAATGCATAATCATTTCTAAATCTCCTATCGCGAATTCTGTATAAATCTAAAAAATATCCGTAATATTTTTTCACATACTTCACCATGTCAAATATCATTTTAGACTTTTTAGTTTTGCGAAATACAAACACGGTTGCCCAAACCATATCAATCATGCTGGAACGTCTAAGATCAAACACATCACGATTTGTTAAATCATACGCATGTTTAGATATTAAAAAATCATATTTTGTATCCAAAAGTTGTTTTAAATTATCGGTGTAAACAAAATAATCTATGTCCATCACCAGGGTAGTATCATAAGGTGATAGCTCGTAAGCCATGTGCCTGTCTACATTTTTCCAATCCAATCCATTTTTTTTATTTCCTACCTCTGGCTCAATAAATTTATAATTTATAAATCCTAAAGGTTTAATTTTTTTGAAAGTCTCGAAGTTGGTTACAACTGTAATTTCGAGTTTGAGATTTTTCTTTAATAGGTGAACACACTTTTCTAGGATCTTATGATATTCAAAATCCTTAGTATCGAAACAAAATAGCAATATTCCTTTAGTCATTAGTCACCTCGTTTTTCAAATGTTTTACTCATTTGATAATACGAACTAATGGCTTCTTGATTTCTTTCGATCAAAATTTGCAAAAATGCTTTAGGATCTGATATCTCCACAGGATTGCTATTTGTATCCAACACATAAAAAGGAGAACTGTGTGTTTCTCCCAAAGTTTTTACAAAATTAATGGTTTCGGCGTCTGCACGGAAAATATGTTCTTCATACACCACCACGAGTCGCGAGTGGGCTTTTTCCAATGCGTTTCGCTTTGCCACAGCAATATCATATGATATATCAGATTGTTTTTTCAGTTCGCCAATGTCCATACCACAATTATACAGTAATTATGGCTGTAAAGCGACCTGCTAAAATTATTACGATGCTGAGTTGCTTACTTCTGCGTTACTAGAAATTCTTATTGCCGCCGCTAAACCTTGACCATCAGTTGGAAACAATTCTAACAATGCAAGAGTCATCCTTGGTGCTTCGTTAGGGTTTGCAGGGACACCTGATGTGTTTGGTGACGTGAAAGTATCATCTCCCGCCGCATCTGTTGAAATCATCTTGACGGTAAGCACAGTTGCTGAGCCTACTGCGGCATTCAATTTAGCCTGGTACTCAACTGTGTTTGAAGTGTAACCCGAGTTGTCAGAAGTTAATTTTAATATAGTCTGGTACGACGTGGTTAGATCATGGAATCCAAGTGCAAGTCCATTTGTAGTTAAAGTTTCACCAGATCCTGATCTAGTTGATGTTTTTGATCCTATGTCAAGGTTACCTGTTGCTGTAGTGGTCAAGTCATTGAATACTGTGTCCTTGTCGCCATCAATACCTGTTACAACTGAAGGATCGATTCTGATCTTGCCACCTGCGTTAAAGAAATGCCTCATAGTATCAGCACTGCCAAAAGTCACTGATCTTTCGATCGTTGAAGTTGAATTCCAAGTGCCGGCGTTTGTTGATGATCCTGCGGCAGTACCACTATCGATAGCCGTTGCATTTACTGAACCTCCTTCAACTGATGCCGCCAATGTTGCCAAATCTGCTTCCACAGCCGCCTTGATTGCAATTGTATCACCTGCGGATACTTGGCTTCTTGCAGTTAATGAGTCGTTGGTGTGATTGGCTATAGTGTCCATGCCTGTTAAAAGTGTGTTCCACTGCGATGCAGTAATTGTAGTGTCGCCACCTGAAACTGTTGCTATATGCGTTTGCCCTAGACCGTATGCACCGGATCCTGTTCCTGCAAAATGGTTGTATCCGAACGGACTTGAACTGTTGTTTACGAAAATATTGTACTGGTCACCTGTTATTGTATCACCTGCTAAATAAGCCATCTATTTTACTCCTATCACACATTCTGTTAATGCTGTCTCTTTAGAGTATTTATCCTTGATCAACCTACCTAGGGTATTAAAAGCGGTACATTCCTCCATGTTGGCCACTCTAGCAGTTCCGTTTCCTGCTGAAACAAGTCTATCACCTGCCTTGCCAGGGCCTGTAATTTTTACCATTACCCGTCCCTTTAGTGCCACCATTGGATGAGACTCGTTGTTTCCAGCCTGTGCGTTCATTAAAAATGCTGGTGATTCCGAGATTACACCAAACACTGCATCTGAAAGCTCGTCTTTGCATAGTGTGATTTCTGCAAATCCTCCTAGTCTCACAACATCACCTACTGATAGTTCACAATCTGCTTCGTATCTTTCAGCCAAGTCAGCGTACTGTGCCGATGTGGATGTCGCATGTACAATGTTAGCTCTCACATCTACCAATGTTGGTGCTGACATCTCATCACCACCACCAGATTTGAATGCTGTCCAGGCTCCGCCTGCGTTTCCAAATATTGTTGTCCCGTCATCCGCAAACGTTTCGTCCCAAACCCAATACAAGTTTTGCTCAGTGGCAGTTGATGTTTCTCCCCTGTTTACTTTCAATCCTGTGTAGTTTGGCATTCCTGCGTTGCTAGATATATTTCTATTAAGCTCTATTATATTGTCCTCTACTGACAATGTCTGTGTATTGACAATCGTGTTTGTTCCGTCGACAGTAAGATCGCCGACTCTTAGATGTTCGATCCTACCTGTTGAACCTTTGATTCTTAGTGCTTCTACCGAAGTACCTCCGTCATTCACTTTAAAAATTATGTCTTTGTCTTGAGTAGTTTGTGTAATTACAAAATCGTCACTATCCATCGACATTGTTACATCTGATCCTGCACCAATTGTTAATCCTGTGTCGTTAATAATACCAATGGATCCTGTTGTTGTGTCGTTTGCGTTTGACCTTAGGTAATTGGCCGCGGCCACACCACCTAACTCTTCAGAATTGGTAGCAGTTCCTCTGAATTTTGCTGATGCAACAGATGATGATAATTGAATTCCTTGTGCTACTGTAGAAAAACCAGCAGTGATCAATGCGGCACCTAGTGTTTCTGTTGAGCTTGGAGTGAATGCTAGGTTGGACACCACACCGACAACAGCGTCATTAGCCACTAATTTGAGTATTGATCTTTTTACACCTGTGTTGTCTTCTGGTGATTCTGCAAATACTTGGGTAACACCTGAACCGGCTACTGTTGTTGGTCCGATCAAAGTCCATGCCGATCCATTGTATATGTAATATTGATTGTTTGTTGTATCAAACCATTCATCTCCCAACACTGCATTAGTTGGTTGAGACGTAGAAGGAGTTGGCGATCCAACTGGTTTAAATTTTGCACCTGTGTAAACATTCAATTGGTTGTTTGTTTTGTCATACCATAATTGTCCTTGAATCTTGTTAGAGGGTGCTGATGTGTTATTGAAGTTTTCTAAGATTTTTATTAGGTTCTCATTAAGTTTTTCACCAAATCCAGCATACCCTTTACCTATCAGTGTGATATCTGTAGTGGTGACATCAATTGTGCCATCTGCCAGGGTGACCAATAAGGTCCCGAATGTGTTGTTTATCTTGTATGCCATTTCCTAGTCGTTGTTTGATGCGTTGTCTCTGACTTCTGTTAAGAAACTCACATCGCCAACTAATTTAATCAATATGGTTGCCAGCTCTGGATTCAACATTGCATCAATTTTTGCTTCTTCCTCTGCTGTCCATGCCGACTCGTAATTTGCATTAATATAGTCTGCTACTTCTTGTTTTGTTGCCATTTAGATGTACTCCTTATGCTTATTTATTACGTGATTCTATCTGCTCATCGTCAGATATCCAGGTTAAATCGTCCGAATATGAACCGTCGAGATCCCTAAGAAATGTCTTCACATTGCTTTCGGTCAGCACCATATTATGATATTTTACGTATCTCTTGTGGAGGGCTTGTTCTTTGGTCGCTGTATAGACTAGTTTTATACCTTGGTCTTTGGCAAGTGTCATCAAACTGTCAATGCACAACTTCAGTGCAGAATGCACTTTTCTCTGATCTGCAAATTTATCTGATACTATCCATTCCATAAAAGCAAATTGTGTACCTGTCCCGATGTACAATCCGCCGGCACATATTGGCTTGCCACCATGTTCAACCATTATGCCATCCGGTGGGAGGCACTCGCGTGGTACAACTCCGAATTCCCAATCTTTCCACCATTGGACCAATATCGGATAATCAACGTCTCTGTCCCATCGTCTAACTAGCATATTTTTGCAATACAATCTTATTGATATTATAAGGCTTTGTGAAGACCATTTCCACACATTCGGCCACTTCGTTAACATGCAATTTTGGAAACTCCTCCCAAAGTCCTTCACTCATATCTGTTTTGACTGTGTCAGGACATACATCATATATCTGCATTGGTTTGTCATAAAGATCTTGTTGTGCTTTTTCAATGAATTCAATTAGTTCTTTCTTGTTTTTGCAATACCAATTATAATCTTGTTCTTTGAAACTGCTGTCCATTCCGGCTGGTGTACCTGACGTACTTGTAATCACTGCAATTTTTTTGTGATCATCTTGATATAGATTAATAAGTCTCTGCAACATTTTCAATTGGCTATCTTTCTCATAGGCATTTAACACAATGTACTGAAAGTTAGCCATTTGTTCGACAATAAGATCACAATCAGTGTCAATATCCATGCCATTTGATTTAGAGATGCCATGGCAAGAAAATCCTTTGCCTTTAAAAAGTTCAAAAATTGCTTTGCCTATGCCTCTGGTGTGTCCAGTAATAAAAATTCTAGGTCTTTTGCTTTCTTGACTCATATGTTTTCACTAAATTTTCTAAACCCTCAAAACATTCTGAGTAGTTTTGGTAATATTTTTCATACTTTTCTTTAGTGTACTCTATTTCTTTGAAAAAGTCAATTAGCAATGTTGTTCTTTCCCTTGGATTATTATTAAATCCGTTATGTATTTGTAGAGCAGGTTGGAATACCATTGCTTCACCTGTTTTCCAGGTATAAAGTTCTTTCTTTTTTGTTTCTAAATTACGAACATACATGCCACTATCTGCTCCGCCACCATCATCAAGGCAAAGTTGATATCTCCATCCGCCCTCATTGTCGGTGTGGTTACCAATTTTTGTATTTGGTCCCACAGTCATTATTGCAACATTTGTTTTGTAAGGAAATTTACGTAAGATACCATAGAGAATTGGATAATCTTCCAATGACTGACCTTCGTGTTCACCTGATTGAATGCCTAACGCTTTCCATTGTCCATGCACATAGTCGCCAGACTTGTCGTCAAAATCATCCGGCAGTCCTCTTACACTGTCAGAAAAGTCTTCAGGATCGAGAAAAGTTTTATTAGGCTGGGAGTCAAACTCTTGCTTGATGTCTGACCAGTGTTTTTCCAACTCAATAAAACAATCGCCTTGTTTACCAAAATAAAATGATTTGTCAAGCATTCAGTATATTAACATTTTTCTCATGAATTTGTCTATCATGATCATGCCAATTACTAAAAAATTCTTCACCGTGGTTTACTAATTCTTGTTGTTCACTTAATTCAAAGTAATCCGTGAACTCTGTACCATTAATTATTATTCTTCTATTCTCAGAGCCAAACACATACACTATCGCTTCATCATTTCCAAGCGAAACACCTATCCTGCTGTCTTCGACTCTAGTCCAGGCGCCATCTTCTTTGACCATATGTGTGCCTGATACCTTGATGCCATTGTAGTCGTAAAGGTTATCGATCAAGAACTTACCAGTGGCAAAAACTTTTCCACCAACCGAAACAGTGTCACCAATGTCCACCTGTTCAACTGGTTTGAAAGATCCATCAGCCATTGTGATCATTGTGCCTGCTATGAAACAGCCACCGCCTGAGCCACCGCCTCCAGAACTAGAACTACCCTGTGCATCACCAAATCCCGCCGCCGTTGATGCAAAAGCAATACCTGAATTAAACAATGCTTTCCATGTACCGCCTACTTTGAAAAATGCCGCTGTAATCCTTTTCCATGAGCCAGATACTTTATAGAAAATATCATTAATTGCTTTATGTGTGCCGCCTACTTTCACAAAACCTTCTACACTTATATTGAATACTAATACCGCTTTTCCGTCACCCCCGGTAGAGCTTGGCTGTCCGCCGACTGCTACACCACTTGAATATTGACTTATACCTGTGCCACCTGGAGTTACTCCTGATCCGTTGGATTCAGTGCCACCAGCGGCATTGTTAGATCCTGAATGACCTCCAGAACCCCCATGGTCACCACCACCAGCATTTCCAGATCTGCCACCGTCAACACCTCCACCACCTGCTCCGGCACCTCCACCATCGCCTGAGTGATCTTTACCATTTTCACCTAGCGTTCCTGGTGAATTTGATGTTGCTGAATTTGTATTGATCCCGGCCGAACCGTTAGAAAATTGGCCTGCTCCGCCGCCTCCGCCGCCTCCGCCTGCGAGTGCAACCACTGTGCCATCTATTGAAACTAGTGTGGCTCCACCACCACCTCCACCTGCTCCTGAATATGGACGTGGTCCTGCGTTACCGCCTCGTCCGCCAGAAAAACCTGTCTTGCTTTTACCGTTGGTGCCTCCTGGTGCACCACCTCCTGATGATCCACCTGCTCCGCCACCGCCTACTGCCACTTCTATAGTGGTATTGATCTGAGAAGAACTGACAGATATGGACGTTGCTACAACATGATGTCCGGCCGCTCCGGTGCCTCCTGGGCCTCCCGAATCAGAACCGCCACCACCTCCAGCGCCTCCCCATAGGTATACATCTATGCTCTGTGTGCCTGGTGGAATATTTGCCTGTTGTAAAGTACCTGAGTAGTTAAATGTCTTGGTGACTGTCGCCATGGGACTATGCCTCCCTTACGAAGAAAAAGTCGCCGTTGTTACCGTCACCTGATGTTGGTTGAGAAGTTGATACAATTTTAGCAGATCCACCCCAAAGTTCTCCGAATGTGGCCACCTGTCCAATTGTTGGAACTGATGTGCTTGAAGTATCTGTTGTTGCAATCGCAGAACCAACTGCCGCTAAATTGATATTAGTGACTGTAACTAAACCAGCCGCTGTTGTCTTTAAAACTTTTTCTTTGTTTGCATTACCATCTACCACTGCATCGGCTAATCTAATGATTTGCGAATAAGATTGATTTTCACCTGCAACCCATTGGTTGTCTCCTACGTCATAAAATAATCTTGCATCATCTGTGTCGCTTGTTTCTACAATCAATCCCGAATCTGTTTCTGAATTACCGTTGTTTAATTTTATGAATGCATCATCATAAGTGTTAACGTTTACAGATGTTGCATTATATTCTCCACTGACATTTAGGTTTCCTGTAATTGTAACATCACCTGTAATACCTGTCGCACCAGTTAGTGTAATATTTCCTGTAGCACCAGCAAAAGTCAATGGAGTTTTTGTAACGCCTCCATCATTAATCGTGAAACTAAAATTCTTATCCTCAGATGTTTGGGCAAGTGTCACATTATTGCTGGCAACAGATATTGTTAATTCTTGAGAGTCACCTACAATTACACCTGTGTTGTTATCAACAGTCAATGATCCTGTTGTGGTATCATTTGCGTCTGCTCTTAAAAAATTTCCGCCTGCAATTACTGTTGCAGAAGTGTTAGAAGTACCTGATACGTCAATATTTGCCGCCTGAGTGTTTGTACCTTCGAACACAGCACCTAATGTTGAATTCAAAGTCAATCCTGCTTTAATCTCTGCAAATCCTGATTGCGACACGCTTGGTGTGAATGTTTCTTTTGATAGTATTGCAACTCTTGTATTTCCTGCGTACATCGATGCAACAACTTTGTTACCACCCGAACTTCCAAGTGTTTCTATTTTGAATCCTGATAAGGTTTGGCCTTTTGTATATACTGGGCCAACTAGTAAAAATGCAGATCCTGTGTACACATACAGTTGATCATTTGTTGAATCATGCCATAGGTCACCTGCAGATGGATTAGATGGTGCAGTTGCCTGTGATTTTGCTCCACCAGTTGGTTTGAAACTTGTGCCATCGTATACTTTTAATTGATTGGTTGATGTATCAAACCACAGTTCACCTCGCAATGGTGTTGTGGGTGCTGAACTATTTGCGGCATTTTCTAATAGTTTTACAAGGTTTTCGTTAAGTCCTTCACCAAATCCTGAAAAACTTTTTCCAAACAACTGCAACGAAGTTGAAGTGTCTCTTGTTCCGTCTGTAATTACTACTAGTTCCGACCCGTCTGTTTTGTTTATTGTGTACGCCATTTGTGTATATTTAGCACCTTCCTACTACTATATTAATTGTGCCTATTTCATCCGAATCATAATTTTCAAGTGCTTTTCCTATGACCGATCCTACTGGTGGATGCTTAGACGATGTGGCACATCCTGTTTCCCCAGATGCGACCAGCATTGATCCTTTTGTTATTGTGCCATGCACCTTACATTTTACTTTGCCTGCTAGGGCAACTGGCTGTCCCTCGGATTTGCTGTTCATTATATAGGCAGGATTTTCACTTATTATCCCTGCTATTCTTGTGTCGTATTTTTGATCGCTGACAGTTATTTCTTTTGATCCTCCAAACACTACCACTGTACCTACTTCGTACTGAGTATCACTTTCATAAATCTCAGCCAAGTCAGCGTACTGTGCCGATGTTGCCTTGGCATGCACCGTGTTGTATTGTTTGCTGGCGGATCCAATATCATAACTTGTATTTGTATCAGGTAGTATAGTTTTTGTTGTGAGCGTTCCGCCCATTGTCAATGTTCCTACCGAACTTGATCCTGACCCATTAATATTTCCTGTCACATCTCCTGTCAACGCTCCTGCAAATGCTGTTGATGTGGTTGTGCCTGACACCTCTAATTTTGTGCTTGGAGTGGTAGTCCCTATTCCAACTCGAGATTCTGATCCGTCTATTGTCATCACAGTGGTAGTAGCGCCGCCATCGTTGACTTTGAATGTAATGTCTGTGTCTTGCACTGTGTTTGAAACTATGCCGCCTGAACTGTCTACTGTAATTGTGATATCACTATCAGAACCAACAATAAGTCCGCCGTCATTCGCAACTGTTAATGTACCAGATGTGGTATCATTTGCGTTTGCTCTGAGATAATTTGCCGCCGAAACTCCGCCAAGGGCATCCGCGTCAGAGGCAGTGCCTTGGAATTTTACATCTGATATTGCTGTTGTTAATGTGATCCCTTTTTTAATCGTGGCAAATCCTGAAATCGAAACCTTTGGCGTGAATGTGTCTTCAGATATGATTGCTAATAGATTGCCGTCATTGAATAATTTTGTAATGTTCTGATTTGTGTCACCAGAATCAAGTATTGTGTCAAAAGTGAAACCATTTGTTGTACCTGTTGAACTTGGTGGACCTACTAAAACACTGGCTGTCCCGTTGTAAAAATATAATTGTCCTGTATCTGAGTCGACCCAAAGATCTCCTGTGTTAAGAGAACTTGGTGCTGAGCTCTGATAGGGCACGTTACCACCAGCCGGTACAAATGCACTGCCTGAATAAACTTTTAACCTATTGTTTGTAGAATCGTACCAAAGTTGTCCTTCTATCGGCTTTGTTGGTGCCGATGTGTTTGCAAAATTTTCTAAAAGATGTAAAAAATTTTCAGCAATGAGCTCTCCATAACCAGCGTAACCCTTGCCAATAAAACTTAAATCAGTTTGGGTGTTCACCACACCATCTTGTACTGTGTAAGAATTTGGCGATGAAGAATTATTTGTCTTGTTTACAGTGTATGACATTAGTATCCTGTATTAGCACCTGATGTTGTTCCACTGACTGTGTTCGAAGTTGATAATGCTGTTGAACTTGTTTCAGTGAATGTTGTTAAACTTTGTATCCTTAATGTGTAATCTATCTGGATCAATCTATTCAATGATTTCTGTACTGGATGGAATATTACATGTGTCAATAATTTGTTTGTTGAACCATTCTCTGTGCCTTCGAAGGATTTAAGTCCTAGTTCGTCAAACACAAAATCTCCATTGAAATTGGTAGTGTTATCAAAGGCGGCCTGACCTGTGGGCTCTCCGTAGTCCAAAGTACACGTGCATACAATATCTGTGTACTTGTTTCCTGCGGTATGCCTTACCTCCATTTTGTTTCGCGTTGTGTCTTTGTTTGTAGCCGAATTGTCATCGATTACTTTGTAATAGGTCTGATTATAAAGGGCCGCATTTGTGCCCGTAGAATTTGGTGTAAGGTACGTTATAATACCTGTGGGATCAACACTAGTTCCGCCATTCCCGAAAGCCATTTCATGAACAAAACCTGTGCTTTTGTTTGCTAATGAATTTGCCAATGCCTGTGACATGTTTTCGTAGTGGATTGCATTTCTTTTATCTACGATTACTTCGCCAGTCTCTGGATCAAAAATTTTAATATGTCCAGTCATCATCACACCCGTGTTATCCTGAGGCTTTTTATTCTCTTCTTTTGATTCTGTTGGTTTGTTGTCCTGTGTCATCTAGTGT
>TARA_B100001115_G_scaffold185035_1_pt1 | contig 24110 bp, 13 predicted proteins | sample TARA_B100001115 | Tara Oceans TARA_B100001115 (sample SAMEA2622652) | marine metagenome | biome: marine biome (ENVO:00000447); feature: surface water layer (ENVO:00002042); material: "saline water (ENVO:00002010), including plankton (ENVO:xxxxxxxx)" | depth 5 m | reverse complement strand
CCCGAATATTCAAACTCTTGGTGTTTCTCCCGAAGAATTGCATAAAGTTTTTTTTGAACAAGCTCAACATCTCCAAGAGACAATAGATAATCAAAACCTATTGATTGAATTCTCTGGAATGAACCCTGAAAAACATAATGAAAATCTTAAAGCAATTTCTATTGAATCGATTGCTAATGAATTCAATGGCAATATTAGTGATAGAAGATTACAATTACCATTCAAAGGTATTTCAAAAGAAAATGTGAATATTGAGTACTCACGAATTGAATCTAATTGGGCAATTAAACTTTCAATCAATACTCCTGAATTGGATCAAAACCAAATAATTCGTACGTTTCTATTACCCAAGTCTACCAATAAACTAGAAGGAAACTGGTCAACTAACAACTTGATTATTACATTTTGAATTAAGTTTCTGGTTTCATTTCTTCTCTGTTCCCTTTTCCAACATTCATTCTACTTAATTCACTTTGTACGCCCTCTAATGCAGATTGAGCCCTTAAAGCATCTTGTGAATTCAACTCATGTCTAGAATATCTAGCTTCTTCAAAAACATTATCTAATTCAATTAAAAAGCTATCACGAATTGGAAGAGCGCTTCTCAAAGCCATTTCAAATTCCCGAACAGTTTCAAAGTCTCTTCTAAGATAGCCGTGTTTGGTCAAAACTTTACATAAGTCTTCATAACAATGGAAAATTGATTCTCTAATCTCATCTCCGTGTGCTAATAGTTCTGCTGTGTAACTAAATATGCTTGCAATTTCATCTAAAACGTCTTGTTTTCTCCTGCGATACCATAAAACTCCAACCAGTCCAAGTAAAATAAACCCAATCAAAGATCCACCAACATAAACAGAAGAATTACTTTCTACAGTTGTTGACTGGTAAACTAAAGACTCTGAAATCTCAGACTGTAAAGTCACGAGAGACTTGTTAGAAATTCTTGAATCATCAGACGTGATTTTTAAGGTTACTGCTCCGTAAGTTGTTGTATCAGAATAAGACGGTTTATTTTCCAAAATTATCTCAGCAAAGCCCAACTCGTTTGTTATCAGAGTTCTAGTAACTAATTCACCTGATTCATTTGAGAGAGTAAGAATAACACTAATTCCATCTAGAACTTCTCCATTATCATCAGCTATTACAGATACATTACCATAAATATCTTCATTATCTCCTAAAATAATTGGTTGAATAGTTGTTTGGAATGTAGCATCAACTTTGATTAATATTGTGATATTCTTTGATGATGGCATTAGATAATTATCATCAGACCCAGGGAAATCAACAACCAATATTACATTTCCAGGATTCAATGTAATTGGTGCTTTAGCGTTAATGTAGAATAATTGAGTTCCTATGACTGTCCAATTTAATTCACTTGAAATTGAGACCCCTTCTTCGGTTAAAAGTGAGAGTGATAAATTAGAAAACTTGTAATTATCACCACCAATTTCTGAAATCTCTCCATAAATTTCTATCGGGAATTCCTCTGACGAACGGACACTGTAGTCAGATGACAATTCAGAGAATTTCATTTCAACTTCAGACCAAGTAAATACTATCTGTTCATCTGAGCTCCCAATATGATTTATTGTACCTTCGAATTCAATCAAAATTACATGTTCTCCCCTATCTAGGGATATGTCGACAGGTAACTCATAATTCCAAGTTCCATCTGATTCAGTAACTATTAGCGGCTGTACTAAAACTCCATCGAGATATAAGAGTAATGTTTCATTTCCGAGACCTGTTTTTGACAAATCATCATCATCAAATAGTACTCCTGAGATATTCCAACTTCCTCCCCTAATGACTGAGTCTTGTTCTACGCTATATTCTATGGCACTTCGGTGAGCAACAAACAAAGATGTCTCCGCAATACTCTCACGATAGTAAGCCTGTTCTTTGGAAATAACACTTATCTGATGCTCTCCCCATGAAGTACCTTCAACTATGACCCAGCTGAAAGACCAACTTCCATCTTCAGAGCTATTTACAATCCCAATTTCTGTGATTCCATCGAAATAAATCCTTAATTGGTGATCATCCAATGGTTGGCCTAAATTATCTGAAATAGTCCCTGTAATTCTAATTTCATCTCCTAAAGTCTGGGGAGATAATTCATCAATTGTAACTGTTGTTGTGCTGTAGACATACCATTCTGAAATGGATTCAGATGACAAATTAAATTCATCTCCATTGTATTTCAAAAGTATTTCTAATTCACCTAACAATTGATCTTCTGGTACTCTTAAGGAAACAGTGAAAAATCCATCTTCATCAGTAGATACAAAATAATCTGGAGATCCGTCATCTCCACCCACAAAGATCTCAATAATTCGATTATCTAATTTTCTATTTTGAATATCCTCTAATGTACCGTTTATGATCAAATCTGAACCGCGATTAACTTGACTTCCTTGAGACGTAAGAACTACGACATCCGTTGGAACATAAACATCAAATTCTAATTGAGGTGTTGGACTTGATGAATTCCAATAGAACTCTGGATTTTCAATATCCCCACTAGCATAAGGCTCGATCCAAATAAACCCTCCACTAAATTCGACAAACATTTCATGAGTTCCTGCAATCATCCATTCTGGTAATTCGTATTCAATTGAGTAAAACCCAGATTCACTATCGCTGATAACAGTGGCAACAGGTAGACCATCGACATATAATCTAACTAATCCTCCTGAAGGAAGTCCTTCAGAATTTAAAAGTGGGTTCCCTACGTCATCAAGTAAAGTTCCGTTAATCCAAATTTCTTCTCCAACAATTCTACTTCCTTCAACTGAATCTAGATTCAACTCTGTGTAGGCTAATACTACAAAGTTAACTGTTTCATTCCCTCCTAGAATTCCGACACTTCCTAAATCTGCAATGTTTCCAAGCCATGATGCTTCCAGGATATAGATTCCAGGATCTATGTTTTCAGGTATATCAATCGTTAATTCACCCAAACCTGACGAATTAGTGATTGTGGATGCAGATTCAGCCGTATCTAGGAGAAAAACATCTATGAAAGCGTTAGGTACAGGTTGACCTGCGTTGTCTAATACCCTCACCACAACATCAATAGAATCTCCACGGTTTTTACTGTCTGAATTTAATAAATTTCCTGGTTCAATAAAATCAATTATTGCATATCCTTGGATATCCACAGAACTAAAATTTGAACTATTGATGTAGAACGGAACTTGAGGGTTGTAAGATACTATGACCTCATAAGTTCCAGCAGCTACGGTTGGTTCAACGAATACTGTTGCAAACCAAGTACCGTTTGAATTGATTTTACCATCTAAGTACTGAACATTTAGACCTCCCATAGTAATCTTTACTTGTGCAATAAGCGGTATACCATTTCTATTCATCAGGTAGGTGCCATTATCGGATTCAATTGACCCTGAAATATTAAAACTACTACCAGCAACGGGATTTTCTGATATTGGATCAACAACTAACACTGTTAAGGAACGTACAATTGTTGAAGGTAGGTTTCTGGTAATGGAATGTAAATCGTTAGAACCGTTATAATATAGCGTCAAAGTTACAGTTCCTAACGGTTGATTGTAAGGAATTTCGTAATTAAATCCAACCACGCCCGTAGAGTTAGTTAACTGCTCTGGTAACCATGTTTCATCAAATAGGAAGGATACTTGTTCATTCTTCAAACGTACATCTACTGGTGTATCGTAAGGACACGAGGAACATGTTGCAGTAGTCTCCACTAATTTTGTGAAAACCTCCAATGTTTCTCCTCTATTGATAATGATTGGTGCCGAATGATTCAATTCAACAAATGCTGACACTCCAGTAATGTGGGTGAGTGTATTAACTGAACTTGGAAGATAGTATATGTTTGATCCATTTATCACTTCCACTACAACAGTACGATCACCACTCGCAACGCCATCTAAGGCTGAGTCTGTCGGAGATGAAACATTAAACCATCCCGTAGAATTTGTTGTATAACTTGCAATCAATAACTCATCTTCATTACTTGAAAAGTAGATCTTAACAGAAATAGGACCATTGAATGGCCGTGAATTATCATCTCCATCTTCAACATACCCTGAAACTGTGAAGAAAGCTCCTGCTGTGACTTCTGGTTGTATCCATTCTATCACTACTGCAGATGGCACTTGGATGGTAACGTCTACGAATGTTTCATTTCCTAACCATCTTACAGCTCCTTCATCTGAAATTAAATCATCTATATCATCATCAATATAGATTCTCATCACATAAGTTCCAGGAGCGGTTCCCCCAGGAATGGACCACGTAAAATTCGCTGAGCCTGGAATCTCGGTAGTTCCTCCTCTCTCATCAGTAATTGTCCACATTTCAGTGATTTCATCTGGTAAATTCAAAGGTGTACCATTCCAATCAAAAATAGCATGTATAACTCTATCAGAAACATTAGTGTTATTACCAATGTCAATCGCAAATACTCCAAATTCCAACTCACCACTCAATGGAGCATTGAGGATGTTGTTGGAAGATAGTGAGGAACCTTCAGAATCTACAACCTCTAGTTTAAATTCTGATTCAAGCCCGATTGAAATATTTACTGGGTTTGGCATTAAATAATATGCAGGTTCGACTAATCCGATTGCAGTAATTGAAAATTCATAAACTCCTGCAGCGAATCCAGAAGGAAAGGTAAAGGAAACATTGAATTCTCCGGTGTTGACATCTAATGTTCCGTTACCTACAATAGATTCTTCAAGACCTTTCAATGTCAACATTTCAATAATAATTTCAGTAGAATTACCAGTAATCTGACCGGGAGGATTCTTCTTCAAATCTACTAATTGACCAACTATATATCCTTCTTCACCTATATGAACCCAGTTAGAGGCCAAAGAAGCATCTAATTCAGCTTCCCCTTGTATCCTAATTGATTCCTGACCAACTGATGCTTCAAATAATTCTGATCCCAAAAATGAAGTCTCAAAAATATAATCACCAGGAACTAAAGTATCCGAAGTAAGCCAAGTTACTGCAATTGGGTTTACAGGATCCGTAGACGTCTCAACTAAACCTCCGTCGAATGAATGTTGAAACTCTCCAGTTAAATTAAGACCTGTAGTAATTCCTCTATGATCACTAGCCGTAATTACTACGTTTGCATTCGTGCCCCTTTTTTGAGGGTCACCAAATATCTCGAATGTTAAGTAACTTCGTAAAAGGTAATCTGTTGGCAAATCAGCATCATCAGTAGTATCCAATGAATTAGGATAAAATCGTAATCGGACATCAATCTGACCAGCAGGAATAAGAATATCAGACGCATTTAAAAGATGGGAAATTGCAAAACTACCGTTAACAGATTTATTAAAGATAACTAAATACTCTAATCCTGAGCCGTTTTCTCTAATTCCCAATTCTAATAATCCGTCCATCGGTGTTGGACTTGAACCTGCACTGTTTGCAGACCCATTTACGTAAACAAAATTACCAACAAGTAACCTTAGACTATCTAATTCATGACCTTCCACGCTCGCCTCCAGATTTGGTGCCAATGAGACAGTAGCGTTAACCAAAATTGAAGAATTTCGGTAGTGTAATGGCGAACCAGGATAAGATTCGTCAGGATCTTCCCAACCGAGGAATGAGACAGTGAATTGAATAGGGCCAATTGGTTCAGATGGGTCTAAAGTTAATGAAAAAGACCATGTGCCATCTCTTGAAACTCCAGTAGATAAAGACTCAGCTCCTGATACTTGAGAAACATAATCCAGATTAACGGTTAACTCAGCAAGCTCTGAAATATCGATAAATGGAGAGTTTTCCAATGAAAGTGTACCACTAAAATCAGTGGTTGCACCTTGTCCAATAGAAGTTGATGATGTATGGACAATTATACTGTCATCGGTCACATTAATGTGACCAGGATACTCATGTACTCTTGGAGGAATATATCCGTCTGCAGAATTGACAACTACAATTTTCTGGAAACCGGGCATTACTGCTTCACTTGGTACACCGGAAATAATGAAATGACCTGTAGAATTAGTCAAAATAGGTTGACCAATTAACATTGACGAATCGGTAGAAATTGTTCCTCCCTCTTCTTCTGGAGATGCAGCCAAATATGCTCTGATTGTATTTCCATTGACTCCTGTGCCATTACCTGAATATACTAAATCTCCTTCAACCACAATGTTCGTGGTACCATTGCGGTCCCATTCAAATGGACTAAAAGTCATATTTACCATTTCGATATCAAGAGGCTGTGGGCATGGATCAATGGGTATCCAACCCATGTCTAGTCCCGTAGATACACTTCGGAGATGTATTTCAGCCCAAACTGCTGAATTAAGATTGGTTACCTCATAGCCATCTAATGTTTGTTCACCATTTAGATATCCTGATACTTTCCGTGCAGGAATTCCTGCCAATCTGGCCATTGTCACATAAACTGTAACAAAATCAGAACATGTGCCTTCCCGAGAATTATTAAGGATATGCCAAACAATATCATCGCTTTGATTTACCCCCGAGCCATTAAAATTAATCTGATAGAATAATGATTCATTACCTTGTCTTAAATGTTCAGAGAGAGCGTTTGCAATTCCATAACCGCTTGTTTCTCCTGATTCTGATATTACTTCCTGAGTGATAGAGCTAACAATTGATTCCTTGGAATTCACATCTGAAAAATAAGTAGGCAATTCTAATTCTAATGGACTCGGAATATTTGGTTCAGAGTCTGCAAAATCAACATCATCATACCACAGTTGTTTTGCTTGAGTTGTCAATCCAAATAAAGGATCCCCATCTGCGGTTAATGTTGAAACTCTATCCCATCGGGAAAGGTCTGCAGTTGCATCAGACCAAACTTCCAAAGCCTCCCAGTTATGTGGCATGGGTACAGGAAGTCCTCCAGAAATTGGAGAATTGAATTCCAATATCCAAGTATTTGTTCCATTAGAGTAAGAAGTGTCCGCAATCCATGTTGTGTTAAGGTAGTTAGGAGAAATGCTTTCTTTCGACCTTGAAATAGAATCAATACCATAACCTCCTCCAGTGTAATTATCATAAGTATTTACTCTCCAATAATAAGGGGAATTAACATCTAAAAAAGCACTAGAGCTGTTTGCCCAAAATACTACGTCCTCGTCTGTAACATCATCTGTAGGGTCAAAAGGATCAAAACCTGAACCATTACAAAGTGTGGACCAAAATTGTGGTGGGCATTCAATGTAATCTGATAAACCACCTCCATCTGTATCTGGATTCCTCCAATCTGTTCCAGTAATATTTTCTATTGAGTCTGGAATTCCGTCACCGTCAGTATCTTGAGGATTAATATCGTCTGAGGGAACATCCTCAGGATTCGTACCGTCAAAATACTCTTGTAAATCACCTACTCCTCCGTTATCTGTGTCAAAAATCAAGGGGTCTGTAACATAATTATCATTTCCGCCGCTTAAAACACCTATGTAAACTAAATTGCATCCAGTAGTAGATTCAAAATAATTATTTACTCCATCTCCGTCATCATCTAAAGAATTTTCACAAGGAATTAATGGATCAGTAGCTCCAAAAACCTCATCAAAGTCATTTTGTCCATCATCATCAGAATCGATGTTTGTATGATTTGAAAAGAATCCGAAAAATCCAGTCCTTTCCTGCCAATCAGCCAAACCATCGCCATCAGTATCGAAGAAGTCATCATCACAATATTGGCGACTAGTGGAAATAGAACCATCTGATTCAGCATCCATTCTACACCAAGAACCATCTTTCGCAACAACAATATCTCCAGAAGTGGGAGGAAGTCCAACACCAATTAATTGATTTCCACTTATAGAACTGAATGAAAACTCTGTTAAGTCACCATTGGTACTTTGGTACCACGCTCTACCCCCACTAGGATTAAATGCCGTTGCGTCAGAGATTGTCAAAATAAAATCAGAAGAGCTCCAAGAGATTATCGAAGTTTCTTCATCTATCAAAGAATCACAAGGATCGGTGCCATGCAGAGGGTTTAATTCGTCACCGTCTGAGACCCCACCATAATCAGTATCGGCATTATTCCATTCAGTACACGTTAAATTCTCTTCCCAGTTTTCAATACCATCTTCATCAAAATCGCCAGTATCTTCTCTGCGAGTTGGGTCACTTTCATTACCATCAATTTGTCCGTTAAAATTAGTATCTTCTTCTCCATCATCCCATGCGTCACCATCTGTATTATTGTTGCGAGGGTCTGTAGAAAGAGATGGATTTCCGTATCCACTATTAACTTCAGTTCCATCAGTTATACCGTCACCATCAGTGTCAGCTTCAGTAGGATCTGTTAACCAAATATTAACTTCATCACCGTCGGTAATTCCATCACCGTCAGTGTCAGGATTATTAGGATTGGTCTGGGTGTTTCCATCAACTTCTGCTACTGAATTAGCACATCCATTTGGGCCATCTCCCGTTACCGGATTGCAAGGGCTTTCTGTTTCAGTTAATTGATTAGGGGGTGGCCCAGGTACAAAACAATCTGCAGAATTACATTGAGTGTCCCAACTAGGATTAATAAATTCATATAAATTTACCATTCCATCTCCATCTGGATCTCCTTGTCCTCCATTTGAACCTGTAGGATCTGTTGGGTCTAATCCATTTGCGACTTCCCAACCATCGTTCAAACCATCAGCGTCAGTGTCCCATCCATAGGGGTCCTCATCGATTAATCCATCTCCATCATCATCATCACTTCCACAAACAGCATCACCGTCATTATCTGGGTCTTGTGAATCTATTTGACCATCACCATCATTATCAAAACCATCTGAACAGATATCTCCAACAGGATCTTCATCGCAAAGAATCACTGCCCCATTACCGTCTGAACCAGCATCTCCACACTGCGGTTGATTATACTGAAGTGCACCTTCCTCATTCCAATTGTTTACAGGAACTGTACCATTCCACCAAACTCCGTTATCAAGTATATCTGGAGTATTTGGGTCATCCCAATTAGCTGGAATACCATAAGAATATTCTTGTAAGTTTGTTAATTGATCATTATCTGGATCTCCTGTTTGTCCATTATCACCAACTAAGGCGCTTAGAGGATTCAATCCATATTTCCATTCCCATCCATCAGGCAAATCATCTCCGTCTGAATCCCAATTCTGAATCTGAGTATTCAGCAGATATTCAATAGAGGTTATCAATCCATCTCCATCTTGATCACTTGAGGCCATTGCTTGCCATGATGCAAATTGTATAGTAGTAAATGTTACCCCTAAAAGCAATAAAATCATAAAAAAAGAACGTTTTTGCTTTACTAGTAGCAAATTCATACCATTTTCTCTATCCCGGCCAGACTGCATAACTGTGTGTGGAATCATGTCACCCCATGATGAGCCGTACAAAGAAGGTATTAAGTGGAATGGTACGTTGTTCATACACAATTCCCCCTATGAGGGGGAGAAAATCAGTCTTCATCGACTAGTTCTACTTCTTCATATACTACTGGCTCTGGTAGATCATCCATCTCTGATTCTTCAACATCTAAATCATTAATTTCAATAGATTCCTCTTCTGTATTTTCTAATTCATCGGTATCAAAATAATTGGGTTCACTCACAACCCCTCTTCTAGAAAACCATACTACAGTCATAAGAATAATACTACCTAAAACGCCAAGAGTTACAGGGTCAGGTTCACTAAACAGTTCAGATTGAATTCTACAAGGAATACTTTCAACATTAGTTTGAATTCTTACTGATTTTGTTGTTGTAAATTCTTCTCCGAATGCCTCGTTCATATCCAAGGGTTTAGCAGTAATCTCAAAGTCATAAATCTCATTATGCCTCATGCAAGAAGGTGATTCAACCCTGATGGTGAAATTCTTCTCACTGAAAGGTGAAACAGTTAATAATTCTCCACCATCCTCTGATTCCAAAGTCACTCTCCAGTTATCTCCAATCGATGATTCCAATTTCAATAACACTAGAGTTTCTACATTAGCCACGTTATAGATTCTCATCTCGATTTCTTCAAAAGAATTTACGCCAATTAACTCATTAGCTGATGTTTGTGTAATTTCGATTTGAGGTAAATCTTCACCTACAAAGATAGTTAAGGGCATATCGAAGTATTTGGGGGAATTTCCAGAATCTACATCTACTTCTTCGATAACTCTAAAGTAAATCGTATGATTTCCAGAAAGCATTCCCATACTTGGGGTGATTAATAGTTTAATCTCCGTAGAATCTCCCGAGGATAGTTTTACGTTTGATGCTAATGAACTGTTAATATCAAAAATTTGGAAATCCCAAGTACCATAATAATCTTTTTGTGATACCAACTGACCATCAGGAGTTGTAATCATTTTATCCAAAAGTCCTGGGTTTTTCAGTTGAAATGTTGAAATTTTAGTGTCCGATTCCTTAGCAGAACTAGTTATTTTTAGTCTAAATGTTTCGTCATTAAATTGAGGGTTTTCACAGGTAGAAATGTCTGAATTAACGAAACCAAGAGGGCTCGCATCACAATCGTAGATTACTGTTGAATGAACTCCAAAAGTTCTTTGTACTGTAAATGACAATGTCGCTCGCAGACTTAAATCATTTGAACTTGTAACTTCTATTGAGATTTTTCCGATATCTGGAGAAGACCTATCAATTGGAGGATAAACTTCAACTAAAATTGTCTTGAATAGGCTCGAATTTATCTCACCTGTTGGGAAAGCTCCTTGTTCTTTGATAATAGCTTCTTTAGAGCTGTTATCTACGAAAGCAGCATCCCACTGATCAGGTATCTCTGTAAATTTCATTCTGAATGTATCTGAATCAAAACCTGTGTTTAAAACGTTAAGATAAAACTCCCCGTAGCCTTCATAATAAACAAAGTTCGATGCTTCAGTATCAAAATCTCCAGATTCATCTTCAGAATCACCAATTTGAATCTTAAAATCATTATCTTCGTAAAGTGAGAGTCTTGGATCCGAATAAACATCAATCTGTTCTACATCAATTAGAATCTGAGATACATCGGTAACCTGTGAATTATTTACCTTGGGTACCGCAATAATGTTGAGTTTTTCTGGGGTGGTAGACATGTCATCATCTGGAGCTTTAATAAGTACAGTGGGTTTAATTGATGTTCCCCCATAAGCTAATTGATAACCGCCTACAGGCTGATCAAATTCCACCTGCCAGTCTGATGTTAAAGGGGGTTGGATAGATAATTCAACTGACATTGAGTTATCCAAATATCCGATATGTGTTAAACCAAACTCTAGTCGACTTGTCTGTCCTGGAGCCACTAGGAGTTTCTCTGATTGCCCCTCACCTAGCTCAAAATCAATTCCATATTTATTTGAAATGATAGGTTCATGAGTAAATATTACAGGCTGATTGTGTTGGAGGTCAGTAACCCTTAATTCAATTGGATAACTTCCAGCTTCTAAATCACCTTTACCGTAGGTGAAAATTACATCTCCTACTAAACCACCATTATCCAATTTTAAGTCACTGTTAGAAAAGGCATATGAGAACTTTTCTACATTTTCAATTCCGTCTACGTCATCGATAACTAATTCTACGTCGGAAATATCACTTCTTCCAAATGCACTTCTAATGTCTACGGATAACTGAATTTGACGATCCTCGTCTGAATCATTAGGATACCATTGAATTTTCTCAACATCATTCCACCCAGCTCCAACCTCGTGAACTCTTATTTCACTACCTGCAAGGGTATTTGTCCTCACACTCAGATAAGTTTCTTGATTATCATTTTCGATGTTTCCATAATATACTTTAATATCGCAAGATGAAAACTGGGCATCGCAACCATTGGTAGAAACAACCTGTAATACAACTTTAAGATAACTATCAGCACTTACTAAAGTAGTTCCGACATTTTCAAAAATCAAAGTTTCATCATCTGGATCTCCACAAGAATCTCCCCCAAAACCAAAACCTGAACAGGGATTTTCTAAGTCTTCACTAACGGTCTTAATTATTGAATCACCGCTCATCAAGATTGCCTCAATAGTAGCTGTAGCACCTTCAGGTCCTTCGAATTGGTAAAATAAGTTAAAAAGAATTTCATTATTGGATCCCGTTACATTAATATCCGAAAGTAAATAACGTGTTGAAAAAGTTGTTGTGCCGTCAGTAATGCTTTTTTCAGTCATTCCACCTGTAGGTTCTTTTGTTGTAATTTTGCCGTCAATTCCGTTTTCATAATTATTAGAATCAACATCATCTTGAGTCATTGAATCGAAGTAGAATCTGTAGTCTTGATCGAAAGCAGGTGAAAAATTCGAAAAGTTCACTTTTTCTAGTTCATTTTTATCATAGTCTGAAATTATAATTGATGAGAATACTGAACAAAATAGAACTAAGCAAAGTATCAAAACTTTTGAATGTTTAAAATTCCGCGACATACTTACCATCCGTTAACAAGTTACGGTAGCAGTAGAGCATTAAACCGTTTGCTGTATATTGCTCATAATGACGCAAATTTGCCAATAGTATCCTACCCGTTGAAAAACTAGTTCCATTTAGGCTACACGCTGGGGTACCCGAGTGGTCAAAGGGGCCGGACTTAAGATCCGGTGGCGAAGCCTTCGTGGGTTCAAATCCCACCCCCAGCATCCTATTCCTCTTCCGAGTTACTCTGAACCTCATTAATTGTTGAAAATCTATCGACAAATTCGCTGTAATTGATTTTACCGTCTGAATCTGTATCAATGTCTCTCATTAACACCTTCATCTGTAATTTTGAAAGACCAATTCCAAAATCGTCAATTGCCGATTCTAATTCTTCAAGAGACAAATTGCCATCACCATCCTTATCAAATTTCTTGAATGCTTCTTTGAGCTCTAAATTCATAGACATCCTTGCAGAATTAATCTTATCGACCATCAACTGCTCCATTTGGGTCGCTACTTCTCCTACAAACCATTCAGCCTCTCTTCGGTGCATTTTCATAGAATATCTTTTCTCACCTATAAAAAGTGTTAAGCGGCCTGATTCGTCAGAATCTATATCAATAAAATCGTCCATTTCCCAAATTCTTGTCTTCAGAGGAATTATACCTAAGAATTTAGGCTGCAATGAAATATTTTTAGCGGAAATAATCAACCTATGTTTAGATTCTAATTGACCCGTATTTGAGTTGAAGAACAACCAATACAACAATGTTAGAGATGGAAAGATAAATACCCATATCAATTGGTTATAATCCCTATCTCCTATAGAACGTAGATAAAACATTGACAAGCCTAATCCTACAGAGAATAATACAGAAATCCAAAAGAAAAGTAACGCAGATTGTGTTGAACGAGTAGGTATAGTAGTATAAACGGAATCTTCTTCTTTTCTAAAATCAAATCTAATTGATGGTAATTTCTCAGGTCTTGGCCACCTGTCAGGAAAAATGGCAAGTTGCTCAACAACACCCATCCCATGTTCATCTCTTCTAACGAGTCTCCCTGTATGTTCTTTCATAGGCAATAGCAATTTAGACGCAATTCCATTCATCATATTTAGCAGAGAATTTTCATCATAACTTTCTAAAATATCAACCCAGCTTTCATCTTCAAGTTTCATCTGCAACTTCCATAATGAGGGTAAGGAATCGTTGGTGCAAATTGTTTTCAATGCTTTAATGGATTCTTTTTTATATCTCTTTTCTGCTATACCAAGTTGAAAATGTATTCCATCATCATCGACAAACATATTCATATCAGTTGAAATACAAGATTTAACCGAAAAAGAACCGTCATCTGCAGATTTTGTTTGGTTAATAGATGTGGATTGTAGCCATCCCATGAAAAGCCGACATATAGGAGATATATGACTATGCACTTCAAAAATTCAATTTTTAGCCGAAAATCATAAATTTAATCCACCGTCTACAGAAATAATTTGTCCTGTAATGTATTCTGGCCCTTCTGCTAGGAATACAGCTGTTGCTGCAATTTCTTCTGCTGTACCTTCTCTGATCATAGGAATTTGATCCAAAATCTCTTGTTTATCTTTCTCCTCAATCCAATCTGGGAACATTATAGCACCTGGTGCTATACCATTTACTCTGATTTCAGGCGCTAATTCATGCGATAAGCTCAAAGTCATATTATACAGAGAGGCTTTACTAGAACAGTAGTTTGTATAATATTTCCAAGGGCGATTGTATGATGTATCAACCATATTAATTATGGAACCATTTACATTTCTAATTTCATCAATTAACCCCTGAGTTAAGAAGAAGGGCGCTTTGGTGTTAATTCCTTGCATTTCGTCCCATAGCTCTTCAGTTACATTCTCAAAATCCATCTTTTCGTATTTAGATGCAGAATTAATCAGTAAATCAAGACCACCTCTGTTTTTAATTAATTCGGAGTTCTTTACAGTCTCGATAAAGTTTTTCAATTCGTCATTCAGGTTAGCCCTTATCATTATTGCTTTACATCCCATATTTTCTATCTTTTTAACTACTGATTTAGCCTCTTCTAAAGAATTGTTAAAATGTATTATTACATCATAATCTAACCTGGCAAATGAAAGGGCCATTTCAGCACCTAGCCTTTTTGCAGAGCCTGTTATCAATACTAATTTTCTTTTTTTGCTTAGCATAGCCATATCACTAAGTAATTGTAACTACTACTATGATATAAATTAAAAGGAGATAATCATAAAAGTTCAGCATACAAACTATTTTCAAATCCCAAAGTTAGCGTGTGTTGATTAGGATGACCAAAATACGTCTACCCGTATTAAGTGACAGCGGCAACATTCCTAAAAAAAATGAAAGAAAACGTTTACCTACATGGTTTAATATCAAACTTCCAAATGCAAAACAACAGAAAATTTTCAATGAAACAAAAACATCTGTAAAAAATAACAGACTAAACACAGTATGCGAAGAAGCAAGATGCCCCAACATACATGATTGTTGGTCAAGTGGAGATGCCACATTTATGGTTGCAGGAAAAGAATGTACAAGAGGATGCAAATTCTGTGCTGTAGGAACTATCAGCAAACCCCCCCCTTTAGATGAATCAGAACCAATTCATCTCGCTGATGCAGTTGAATCCATGAATCTGAAACATGCTGTAATTACAGTTGTCAATCGAGATGACCTAGAAGATAGTGGTGCAGAACATTATAGAAAATGTATTCAAGAGGTCAATAAAAGACAGCCCCATCTTACATTAGAATTACTTTGCTCTGATTTAGCTGGTGATTTGAATGCATTAGCAAACTTACTCAATGAAAGCCCTCTTTCGGTATTTGCACACAACGTTGAGTGCGTGCCCAGATTGGATAAAAAAGTGAGAGATCCAAGAGCCTCCTTTAAACAATCATTGTCTATTCTTAAAGAGGCAAAAAGAATCAGACCTGACATTATTACCAAAACCTCATTGATGGTTGGAGTTGGTGAAACAGATGATGAGCTAATAGAGGCAATGTCATTGATTCGTCAAGCTGATGTAGACTTAATCACAATAGGGCAGTATCTCGCACCTTCCAAAAAACATTTGAAAGTGGATCGTTTTCCTGAACCCTACTTATACGATGAGTGGTCTGAAATAGCGATAAATTTAGGTTTTTCAGGAGTAGCATGCGGACCATTCGTAAGATCATCATTCAAGGCAGGTTTACTGTTAAGAAAAACTTTAAACCCATACAATAATGAAAGTTTACCAGGTGCATACGTTAGAGTCAAAGGTTCTATTAAAACTGAACAAAATCTCTTAAATTCTAGAGCATGTGAGGTTCAACAATGACAGTAGGTGGTGATGGTATTACTAATGGAGAAGAAGGGCCATTCAGAATTGGAAATCCACCTGCGAGACCTGGGGAAAAGCCCAAATTCTCAAAATGGGAAGAAAAACCAGATGATCTAAAATTCTTAGATCCAATAAAATGTACCACAAAAGATACTGAAAATCATGCTTTCGGTTTGATACGTGTTCTTGATGATGACCACGAAGCAAAAGGTGAATGGAATCCCAATTTGAGTCCTGAAGAACTTAAAAAAGGATTAGAATACATGATGAGACTACGAATATTTGATGACAGAATGATAAAGATGCAAAGAACAGGAAAGCTTTCATTTTACATGAGGTCTTTAGGTGAAGAAGCAATTGCAATTGCACAGACAATGGCTCTAGAAGACCAAGATTGGATCTTTCCCTCATATCGACAACCTGGAGCCCAATTTGTCAGAGGAAGAGATATGGTTTCAATGATTTGCCATTGTATTGGAAATGAACTAGATAATGTTAAAGGAAGACAAATGCCTGTTCATTACACCTACAAAGAAGGACGTTTTATTTCAATTTCAAGCCCCGTTGGGACTCAATTTAGCCAGGCTGTAGGTGTGGCCATGGCAAGTGCTTACAAAGGTGTAGATGAAGTGACAATCACATGGTTAGGAGATGGAACAAGTGCACAAGGGGACTATCATTATGGTCTGAACTTTGCTAGTACATTTAAACCCCCAATTATTCTAAATGTTGTGAATAATCAGTGGGCTATTTCTACACATAAAAATTTAGCCACTGGTGGAACTAATTTCGCATCTAGAGGTTTGTCTTATGATATTCCCAGTTTTAGGGTTGACGGAAATGATTTTTTAGCTTTATACTCGATTACGAAATGGGCTGCAAAAAGGGCAAGAGCTGGATTAGGCCCAAGTCACATCGAGATATATACGTACAGAGCTGGTGCTCACAGTTCATCCGATGATCCCTCTCGATACAGGCCAGAAAACGAAGCTGAATTTTGGCCAGGAGGAGATCCAGTTGAAAGATTGAAAATGCACCTAATAAAAATTGGAGAATGGGACGAAAAAAGAGATACAGAATTAAGAGAAAGAATTGATTCAGAAGTAATGACTGCTTACAAAGAAGCCGTTAAATTTGGTGATTTAGCTAACGGCCCTTTTCCTCCAGCTTCTACAATCTTTACCGATGTATACGAAGAAGTACCTTGGCATATCCAAGAACAAAGGGAAGAATTAGGAAAGTGATAATATGGTAGAAATGAATATGATTCAAGCTTTGAACTCTGCCTTGGACATTCAATTAAAAAATGACGATAGTGTGATAATTTTTGGAGAAGACGTTGGTTTTTTTGGAGGTGTATTCAGAGTAACAGACAAATTACAGCAGAAATATGGCTCGCATAGAGTATTTGACTCACCTTTGGCAGAGGGAGGAATTGCCGCAGCTGCTTTCGGAATGGGTATTAATGGATTGAGACCAGTTGTTGAAATTCAATTTGCAGATTATATTTTCCCCGCTTACGACCAAATCGTAAATGAGATCGCGAAAATTAGGTATAGAAGTGGTGGGGAATTCTCAACACCAATCACATTCAGGACGCCAGCAGGAGGGGGAATTAAAGGAGGAAACCATCATTCTCAATCTCCTGAAGCTCAATTTACGCATACTCCAGGATTACAAGTAGTTTATTGCTCTAACCCGAATAATGCTAAAGGTCTTCTTACCGCTGCTATTGAATCTAACGATCCAGTAATTTTCTTTGAACCAAAGAGATGTTACAGAGGGCCATTTTACGGAGATCCTCACAATGTACCAACCTGGAAAGGACATCCCAAATCAGAAGTTCCTGAGGATTATTACAAAATTGATTTAGGTAAAGCTGAAATCTTGCAGCATGGAGATGAATGTACAGTAATAGCTTGGGGAGCAATGGTACACGTTGCCGAAGAAGGAATAAAGAAATCAGGAATATCATGTGATTTAATTGACCTTCAAACATTAATCCCATTTGACAGAGATGCAATTATTAAGTCAGTTAACAAAACTGGACGTTGTGTAATAGTCCATGAAGCTCCAAAAACAAGTGGTTTTGGCGCTGAATTATCCGCCACAATATTAGAAAAATGCTTTTATTCTTTAGAATCCCCAATTATCAGGGTCGCAGGGTGGGATACTCCATTTCCACACTCAACTGAGTGGGATTATCTACCGAGTCCGAACAGAATAGCAACAGCAATAAAGAAAACAAAGGAGGAATAATACATGGGAGAAATTGAATTTAGATTGCCAGACATAGGAGAAGGTGTAGTAGAAGGTGAAATAGTATCTTGGCATGTTAATGTCGGGGACGTGGTAAAAGAAGATGATCCGATTCTGGACGTGATGACAGATAAAGCAACAGTAACTATTCCAAGTCCAACTGATGGTGAGATTAAATCAATACAAGGAAAAGCAGGTGAAATGTTAAAGGTCGGGCAAGTTTGTATTATCTTTGAAGTAGAAGGTGTTCCCTCGAACGAAGATATTGAAGATGATACTGAAGACAAAATTACAGAAATAATCAACGAGGAAACTAAAGAAGAAAACAAACCTGTTTCGGTAAAATCAAGTACCCATTTGAGAAAGACTGGTGAAAGAGTAATGGCAAGTCCTGCTGTTCGTAAAAAAGCCAGAGAAAAAGGTATCGACCTAAATTCATTACAGGGTAGCGGCCCTGGTGGAAGAATAACACACAATGATTTAGAAACATGGAAGGAAGCTGGAGCTCCTGTAACAGCTGGAGGACCCAAGAAGATAGCACTTAATGGAATTAAGGAAATTCCTGTAATTGGATTGAGACGGAAGATTGCTGAACAAATGAGTAAATCTTATTCAACAATTGCACATTTTTCATATTTTGAAGAAGTAGATGTGACCAACCTAGATGAATTAAGGATATACCTGAACAAGAACCGAGACGAAACTCAACCTAAATTAACATACTTACCATTCATCATGCAAGCATTAGTAAGGTCACTTATGAAACACCCAAATTGCAATGCACATTATCTAGATGAAGAAGGTAAAGTTCTACAATTCGAGGCTATTAATTTAGGTATAGCGACACAAACTGATAAAGGATTATTTGTGCCTGTTGTAAAGAATGTCGAAGCGCAAGATATTTGGCAATCTGCCAGTGAAATGATTAGAGTTTCTTCTGCTGCAAGAGATGGAACAGCTAGTGTAAATGATTTACAAGGCTCTACATTCACAATTACAAGTCTAGGTAAAATGGGAGGTTTAGGAGCAACACCAATTATTAATCACCCCGAAGTTGGGATTCTCGGAGTTCACAATGCAAAAGATACACCTGTTGTAATTAACGGAAGGATAGAAATTAGAAAAATTATGAGACTAAGTTCTAGTTGGGATCATAGGATTATTGACGGATGGGATGGCGCAATGTTGATACAAACTCTGAAATCATTTTTAGAGAACCCAGCTACAATTTTCATGTAAGGTGGTTTGATGAAAGTAAAGAGATGTAAGGTATTAGTTATTGGTGCAGGACCTGGAGGTTATGTAGCTGCGATTCGTTCTGGACAACTTGGCATGGATACGATTATCGTTGAAGGAGAAAAAGCTGGTGGAACCTGTCTTATCAGAGGTTGTATTCCTTCAAAGGCAATTATTCATGCAGCACATAAATTTCATTCTTTATCCAAACATTATCAAAAAGGTGGCCACATGGGGATCTCATTACCCAAACCTGCGGAATTAAATTTAGTCGATTTAATAAGTTGGAAAGAAGACATAGTAGAAAAATTAAATAAGGGGGTGGAGGGATTACTAAAATCCGCAAAAGTGAGTCTGATTAATGGGTGGGCTAACTTCATTGATGCGAAAACTTGTATTGTTAAAAACTCAACCGAGGAAATAAGAATAGAAGCAGAGCATGTAATTTTAGCAAATGGTTCCATTCCTGTGGAACTTCCATTCATGCCTTTTGGACATAATGTTATCTCTAGCAGAGAAGCCCTTAATTTGGATACATTACCCAAACATCTTGTAGTTGTTGGAGGTGGTTATATCGGTTTAGAGTTAGGAGTAGCATATAGACTACTGGGTTCGAAAGTGACTATTATCGAAGCTACTGATAGCATACTTCCAGTATTTGACAAAGAATTACGGAGACCTGTGGAACTTTATCTCAAGAAAAATAAAATTAAAGTAAATACAAACTCTTTTGCAAAAAATGTGGAAGATATTGAAGATGGAGTCAGAATTAGTTTTACTGATTCAAAAGGTGATTTAAACTCCATTGAAGCAGATAAAGTACTGATAACAGTTGGAAGAAAACCACGTACCAACGATTTTGGAATAGAAAAAATGGGAGTAAAGCTAAATCAACAGGGATTTGTTATCGTAGATAATAAATGTTCAACGAATATGAGAAACGTTTGGGCTATCGGAGATATCACAGATAGTGGAGAAATGCTGGCTCATGTCGCTTCATATCAAGGTGAAATGGTAGCAGAAATTATTTCTGGAAGAATTCGAGAATATGATCCTGTTTCTGTTCCAGCAATTGTATTTACAGAGCCAGAAATTGTTTCCGTGGGAATGTCCCCCAAAGAAGCAAAAGAATATTGTGTAAAACTGGAAACTAAACTACTTACTGGTAAATTCCCACTTGCTGCAAATGGAAGAGCTTTAACCATGGAAGCTGAGAAGTCGGGTGGTTTTGTAAGAGTTTTGGCCAGAGAAGACAATCATCAAATTATCGGTATTCAAGCAGTGGGAAGTTCAATTAGTGAACTTTCTGGTGAATTCTCGTTAGCATTGGAAATGGGCGCTCTTCTGGAGGATATTGCTGGAACAATCCATGCACATCCAACCATGTCAGAATCGTTTCATGAATCTGTTTTGTCTACATTAGGACATGCTATTCATATTTCATGAATGATAAACATGCGTAAAGTGAATATTCTAACTTTTCCTCGTGAGAAACACGAAAAAATCGACTCATTAATGAGAGAATTGCAGATTCGAAGAATTAATGAAGAAATTTTAGACACATTAATTTTTGTTGAACATCCTGAGATAGTAACCATAGGACCTAAAGCAAAAAAAGAAAACATCTTACCTCCGAAAGAATTCAAAAGCAAATTTGTTGATAGAGGTGGTGGAATAACTTGGCATGGGCCTGGTCAATTAATCGTTTATCCAATCTTTAAGTGGGATCTAAAAGACGAAGTTAATACTCAATTAATAATAAAAAAGTTAGAGCAATGGGTTATTTCTGCATTCAGAGATCTGAACATTATCGGTGATGTAGATGAGAGAATGCGAGGTGTATGGGTGGGGGGGAATAAAATAGTGAGTATTGGATTATCATTTCTCAAATGGGTTTCAAGACACGGATTATCGATTAACTACGATACCCCTGAAGGTAGAGTCGAACTTCTGCAGGGATGTGGTTTGGATTCTGGAATAACATCAAGTTTATCTGCGAGAGGTTATAATATCACACGTATTGATTTAGAAAGATCACTGTTGAATTCAATCTATATTCTAGGAAGAGAAATAGATTAATATATGGTAATTTCACTTGAACCTGCCATTTTTTTCCCGAGATAAGAAATCCCAAGTTCTAGATTACAAGTTTTTTCTATTTCACCATATTCATCTTCAACTCCACAAATATTTTTTCCACTTTCAACGATCATCAAAACTTCATCATAGTCCCATACTTTTTCATCTCCTGTTTCTTGTTGTAAGATTAGACAATCACTAGATGATCGCAATCTCAAAACTAAATGAAGAGTTGATTCTTTCTGAATATTGTAATCACTTAAAGTCCTACCATCTTCTAATTGTTTTCCAGCAAAAATTAACCTTTGTTGATCTGGAGGAATACCTTCTTTATCCTGAATTTTTGATTTCACATTTTCAATAGTATCTGATGGTTCGACATCAAGTGTAATTGTCTTTCCCGTTAATGTTTTAACAAAAATTTGCATTCTTCCAGAGGTAGATGATTCCGTATATTCTTCTAAAGATTCATCCGATAATTCACAAGTAAAAATATCAGAATCTGTGTACAAACTAATTTTTAATGATGACCATTTTAGATTTTCATTAGCATTATAAAAAAACATTCTAAACAAAGCGTCACTATCACCATCAGAAATGCTGGTAGTTGCATCATCAGCATTATAAGTGTTGAGTGTTACTAATTCTACATTAGAATTAGCTAATTCACTTGCCCAAACGTATATTACTCCAGAAAGAACAACAGTGATTGCAACCATCAATATTGTTGCTATTACTGGGCTTACACATTCATCCTCTTCAATTAACTGCATTATAATGTCCAAAAAATTATACTAGTTAATCTTGCTGTGAGGACAAATAATTCCAAACTATGAAACCAAAAACAAAACTTGTAAGATGGCCTACAGAAATATAAAGATTCATACCATTAACAAATCTATTCCAAATCTCAAAAATTATAACTATGGAAGGAATTAAAAATTTAAACCTAGAGAAATTTGACAAAGCTCCAAGTAATCCAAACATCCCTACAGAACCACCCATGAAACTTCTATTTAGTGCACCTAGGAAAAATTCTGAATTAGGGAAAATAAAATTACCAAGATTCATGAATAAACCCATGACTATGCAAGTTAATGTAATTGAGGAAAAGAAAATAATGATTGTTGATCTGAAATCAGTCCTAGCCTCGAATGACTGGCCAAAAATCAAAAATCCAAACAACACTAATTTTAAATGAGGCAAATCGTTATGGAAGAATGGTGATGTAAAGAATGATAATAAATATTCATGAGGAGCAGAAATTAGCTTTTTGGGCCAAATTGAACTTGTACATGACAATTGTTCTATTAGTGTAACACAACTTTTCCCACCCCAATGTCCGAAACCTAGATATTGCCAAATCAGACAAACCACCAATAAATAAAAAAAGCAAAATGAACGTGACTTTACCAACTTGTAAGGTGTTAAAATTTTACCGTTAATATCACAAATTGGAATTACTAATGGAAAAATAGGTTTTTTATTCAATTAAACCAACTTCTTAAGTTAAAACTAAATCGCTTCAATTATCACTGCAATACCTTGGCCTCCACCAATACATGCAGTTGCTACGCCATACCTACCATTGCATCTTTTTAGTTCGTGAGCTAAAGTTAGAACTAATCTCGTACCAGTCGCAGCTAATGGATGACCAAGTCCTACAGCACCCCCATTAACATTTACTTTCTCGATGTCTATTCCAAGTTCTTTGATACAGGCAACTGCCTGACCTGAAAATGCTTCATTTATCTCCCATCTATCAATGTCTTCAATTCTTAAGTCTGCATTTTTTAAAGCCTTGAGACTACTCGGAACAGGCCCATAAGCCATTATTGCAGGCTCTAATCCAACAATTCCCCATGAAACTATTCTTGCCAAAGGTATATCTCCATCTAATTTAGCTCTTTTACCAGATTTCAATATGATAGCTGCAGCTCCATCAACAACTCCAGATGCATTGCCAGCTGTAACCAATGATTGTGGTCCAAAATGTGTTCTTAATTCTGATAATGTGTCTTGACTTGTATTTCTGACAAAATGATCTTCATGAGTGAAGTCCACAATTCCATTCTCAGTTTCTACTGCAACTATTTCTTTTGAAAATAATTCACTGTCAACGCTTGCTTCGGTCCTTTTATGACTTAATGCTGCAAATATATCTGCTTCTTCACGAGTAACACCGACTCTTTTACACAACTCGTCGCTTGTCTGTGCCATGAATGAATTGCATGTACTATCAATAAGGTTTGTGAATAAGTAATCTTCCATATCATGTTCAATTACTGTACCAGATTTTGGAGGCCGCCCTAATTTGTATTTATCTCTTTGATTTCTTAATACATGAGGAGCCTGACTCAAATTTTCCATTCCACCAGCTACTACAACTTCTGCTTCATCCAACATTATTAGTTGAGAACCCGTTACGATAGATTGGGCACCACTACCGCAAAGTCTGTTTAACGTTAGCATTGGAACTTCTTGAGGAATTCCTGCATTCAATCCTGCATGTCTGGCACCAAAAATAGCTTGTCCTGATGTTTGAAGTGCATGCCCCATGATTACATGATCAATTGATTTGGGATCAGTTCTAGTTTTTTCCAATGCACCTTTGATTGCAATTGAACCTAATTCTTCAGCCGAAATTGTAGATAGCCTACCTCCAATTCCACCATCGCCACGTTTGCCTCCACTCCACTCACAAAAAGGTGTTCTCGCACCGCCAATAATTACTACATCTGCATCGTCCATGTTTCACCGAAT
>TARA_B100001115_G_scaffold159108_1_pt1 | contig 24213 bp, 20 predicted proteins | sample TARA_B100001115 | Tara Oceans TARA_B100001115 (sample SAMEA2622652) | marine metagenome | biome: marine biome (ENVO:00000447); feature: surface water layer (ENVO:00002042); material: "saline water (ENVO:00002010), including plankton (ENVO:xxxxxxxx)" | depth 5 m | reverse complement strand
GAGCCAGAGCCAGAGCCAGAGCCCGAGCCAGAGCCCGAGCATCAAAAAGAGGAAAGCCAGTCTGATTGCCCAATATGCGGCACTAAGTCATCTATCGGATCTTCTTCTTGTGTAGTCTGTGGTTATTCGTTTATCTCATGAAAATGAGATATTTGGGACCGAAGTGTTGATTGTTGGCTTGGTATGCCGAGGTACATGGCCGAGGCTCCAAACCCAGCCGATGCTCAGATGCAAGCCCTATCTGCAATGATGGGTCCAATGCTGATGATGATGGTGGTGATGCTCGCTCTGATGTTTTTTCCGCCTCTGAGAATCGGACTCTCGTACAGCGCAGGCTCATTAATTGAGCCAACCCTCCCCTTTCACAGCCAATACTTTGTACCAACGGTTTTCGTTGTCGGCTCAAGTATAATGGTTGTGAACACGATAATCAGATCGTTCTTTGTTGACTCCATGAAGCAGGCCCACAACGCACATAGAGGTAAGCAGATTGGAAAACAGCTACGAGAGGCAAGAATGGAAAGGGATACCAGCAGGATAAATAAAATGCAGGAACTCCAAATGGCACTCAGTCCGGAAAACATGGCTACTCAGGCTGAGATGTTCAGGCCAATGATGTTCACTATAGTGTTCATTATTGCTATTTTCTCTTGGATGTCGGCATCTATCGAATCTTTCAGGGTTTCATATGTGAGTCTCCCATGGGCACCTACATGGAGCTTCACAGATAGGATACTCTGGATAATCCCTGCCTGGATAGCTGCCTACATTACCATGAGTGCTCCTTTAGGCAGAATCATCGACAGGCACATCAAAATTATAAGATACAAGAGGCATCCGTTAGTGCTAGCAGCAGAACCCATTCCAGAGCCACTTCTGTACATGCTTGAGGATCCAAAAATTAAGTCTAAGTCATCCGCATCCAGAACACGCCAGTCCCAGAGAAGAAGGTCTGGACCCAGAAAGACAGGGGTAAAAAACGAGAAAAGAGAAAGAGCCAAGGGAGGCAATACCCAAGTCGCCCCTCCCAAGGAAGGCACAACTTGTCCATCTTGCGACTCGGATATGATAGTTAGGACCTCACAGGGGAAATTAAGGTGCAATCTTTGCAGAAACGAGTGGAGGTGACCCCCTGCTCAAGGTAACTGTAAGTGGCAAGCCCGGTAGTGGGACCTCAACGCTTGTAGACCTCTTGGCAGAAGACATGGGCTGGAATTCAGTCAACGGAGGGGATATATTTCGTCAAGAGGCCAGAAGGATGAATCTAACCGTGGAAGAGTTCAGCAGACTTTGCAAAGAAAATTTTGAAGTTGACCGTTCACTAGATGAGATGTTGAAAAAGCTCATTTCCTCGGAAAATGGCCCATCCATAGTCGAGAGTAGACTTAGTGGTTGGTGGGCTCATTCTGCCGGAATCGATTGTCTGAGGGTCTGGGTCGAAGTCTCGGATAGGGAACGCGCAAATAGAATAATGTCAAGAGAAGGCGGGGATTTTGAAAAAGTACATTCAGCTTCATTGCAGAGAAATTCTGATGATATGGCCCGTTACAAAATACTCTATGGCATCGATCTTGATGATATGTCCCCCTACAATGTGATTATCGAAGCGGATGACTTATCTCCGTCAGAGGTTCTGGCTATTGTAAAGGGTAAACTGAGGGAGAGGGAATGACTGAACTAATTACACTACAGGAGTCCGTTACCACTGATTCCAAAAGTGGGACATACCCGAATTCAAGAGATATTGAGGAGCTTCTTGGTTCCGGTGCTATCCTTGTAAACAAACCAAGGGGGCCCACTAGCCATCAACTAGCCGCATGGGCAAGGAACCTATTGGGAATAAAGAAGCTAGGGCATGGAGGGACACTCGATCCTTTCGCAACCGGTGTCCTTACCCTTCTATGTGGGAGAGCAACTAGGCTTACTGATATTGTACTCTCGGGAGATAAGAGATATGTTTGCGTAATGAGATTCTCCGAGGAAGTAGATGAGAAGGTTGTGAGAGACGTGTTGTCATCCATGATCGGGAGGTCATACAATGTCCCTCCCAAGGAATCTGCAGTCAAGGTGAGGGTTAGGAGTCGTGTCTTCAATGGCATTGACGTTTTAGACATAGATCATTCTTCCAGAGTTATCGTAGTTGAGGTATTCTGCGAGGCAGGGACGTACATACGTACCCTCGCTAGGGATTTGGGATTGATGGTCGGGTCAAGGTGCGAACTGATTGAGTTACACAGGACTCAGGCAGGGTCATTCGACGCTTCCATGGCCTGCACAATGCAACAATTAACAGATGCACTTCATGTTTACAGAGAGCATGGGGATGACAGAGGGATTAGGAGATTGGTTTGCCCGATTGAGAGATTGCTATCACATCTTCCGAAGCTGGTGGTCAAAGACGGTGCCGCTGCTGCCGTTTCCCATGGCGCATCATTAGCTAGACCAGGCGTCGTTAAGGCCACGCCCGGCATCAAGGCAGGATCGCTGATTCTGATAGAGAGTCTGAAAGCGGAAGCCGTGGCAGTTGCGGAATTAATTGTTGATACAGATACTCTAATTGATATAAGCTCAGGGGAAATCGCCAAACCAAAGTCAGTGCTGATGACTCCAGGAACATACCCACAAAGCTGGTCTAAATCAACCTAAACGATCTCATGCTCTTCATAGACCCACTCGTCGGTCTCTAACCTGATTATCAGCTTCATCATTCAACAGCCCCCTTTGTTGGGAAGCACAATCCGATTCGTGGCCTCTATAACAATTACTAGGGAATATGGGATTATCGGCCAAAGGTGTCGTTAAGAATACTACTTGCGACCTCTGTTATACGGCTTCTTCACCCTTCCCGGCCCCACTCGAAGGAATGCCAGACAGATCATCATCAGTCCAATGGAACTCGCCAGAATGATGGAATTTTTATTAGACTCATCTTCTTCTGAAGGTGATTGGGAATTCGTTCCAACAGTGACCTCCAGCTCCTTCACATTATTCCCTTCATCAGTCTCTAGAATAGAACCGGAGTTATCTACTTCAACTCGAACTAATTGAGTACCCGGACCTTGGAAAACTGCATCATACTGTACTTCTTCCAATCCTCCTGAAGTAACAAGAGGAATTGTCGAGATGCCAACCAGTGCATCGTCCAAGTAGCATCTTACTTCAACGCCACCAGCATCGCCCATTCCTTCGTTTCTAACATAGCTCATTATGGTACCAACCCCTCCACTCCTCAACACAGAACCCCCTGTATCTGGGTTAGATACGGCTATAGTTTCAACAACTAGATCCGGTTTAGAAGTCACCACAACATCAATCATCTGGGAATATTGACTATTGCCGTCGCTGACCACTATCTCCACAGAATGCACTCCCGGCTCCACCGGATTCATCGTCAGAATTCCCTCGGAGTACACTGCCCATGAACGACTGGTTGATATCATCAGATCTTCAGTGTCTGGGTCTATTATTTCGATTTCCAGCTCAGCGGACTCCCCGATTTCCACATACACGGACATAGGTAATCCCTCGAGTCGCGGGGCATCCTCGATTTCCGAAACCTCGACTTTGAATGAATCTCTCCATTCATTCCCCCCCTCGTCAATTATTACAACAGAAACCGTAGACTCCCCAAAAGATTCGGGCATTGGCTGAATAACCAGTGAGCTACCCTCAGAATAAACATACACTATTCCTTCCGCAGAACTAGTAGCTTCGACCACTAAATTGCTTGGATCAGTAATATCATCAGAGCATGTAACGCTTAGAGGAATCAAGACACTCCCCCCATCCTCCTCAAGGTCAATATCATTCATGGGTATACATTCAGGATCTCTGTCCCACTCTATTGTGTAACCCCCAGAGATACTTGCGCTATCTATGTGTACTACTACTGTTTCTTGAGAGCCATCCGATGCCCACTGGAATCTAGATGCTATTCCAAATTCTGCAGAACTAGACTCAGTAGGCAAGGCATGGCCAATTGGCGTGGAGAACTCGAACTCTCCTAGATTGATTGGTACGCTATTTATGAGAAAACTCCCCAAAGCGAACTTTATCGAACTACCTGCCTGAGAAAGTCCCGTAACATCTCCACTAATCGTTCCAGAGACCACCAGTTGTGGATCATTAACATCAACTCTAGCGAGACTGATGCATCCATCGTAAATTGTCAACCTAATTGAATTTGGGACGTCGCGTTGGCCCAATAAATCACCATTACCATAAGTCTCCCAATTTTCGATTGACGTCTGTCCCTCTGGCATGGCTTCTATCGTGAAATTACCATCTCCAAAGACATGAATCCTGCCCAATTCTTGACTGTAAGGGGCTGTAACTGCGAATTCCCATGTACCGGGGGATTCACCATCATTAGTTAGGCCACAGCTCTCCGCTACTAGTCCGTTGATGTCACCATCATATGGTCCAAAGTCCAGAACAGGCATCCCGTGCCCATTGAGTTCATGAGTGGCCTTCACATTTTCAAATGAATACCATGGTTGGAGATACCTCGCTTTAATGCCAACCGCGTCCACCCTCACTTCTGAGTCATCACTACCGCCCCCTTGAGAAACGTAATCTATCGTGATATAGGCTCCTTCAGCAAGTTGCCAAGTCCATTGTGCTTGATCATCTAATGGAATTACTAATGGATTGTTCATCTTGTACACTCCAGATAAAGTTCTAGTGTAGGTCTTAACGAGTTTTTCACTACCTACGCCTCCGAGAATTATTCTCACGGTGTCCGAATAGAGTACGTCTGGTATCTCGAAGTGGATAACAAGTGAAATATTGGCTAAAATCAATGAGCTCATCCCATCGAATTCGAAACCTTCCAAGGTGATATTCGGCCCTCTGGACCATGTGTAGTATCCATCAGGATTGCCCTTGCTGTAATTAGAAGAGGTAGGGCTTGAACTCGACCACGATATTATCTCATCAAAATTCTCTGGCCTATCATGGGTGAATGATAACTCTTCATCAGCAACCATGCCCATTGAGTACTGAGCGGGATTCTGACTGAATCCAGATGTCGAGGAAATTGACCACAAAGAGCTGTCTTCGAAAGAACCAGCTTCTAGAACCTCATTATCGTCGACCGATACAACTGAGTCTCCCCCTACAATCAGTCCGATTTGAGTAGAAATGAACATTATTGAGATGATTGTTATACACCCTCTAAACCCGTCCATGTCCTCACCACAATGAGCATAGTGCTTCAACCCGTTGGTTACATGAACAAAATGCTCCTAACTGTTGATAAATAGGAATACGCCCGAGTGTTAACATACGGCTGTGATAGTGTAGCGGTTAGCACGGTGGGTTGTGGTCCCGCCGGCCCGGGTTCAAGTCCCGGTCACGGCCCCATTTCTTTAGTTGCCAAGCTGTTCTTCAGGTATGTCATGACCCATTTTGTCCACCTTAATTGAGAGGTATTCCCTGTTCTCGTCGGCGACCCCCTCAATCAGCGGCATTCTTTCAGAGACATTGGTTCCATTTGAGACAAGTTGTCTGACCTTGTCGGGATTGTTGGTTAACAAGCAGACATTATGAATTCCAACTGCCCCAATAATCTCGGAGGCAATACTGTAGTCTCTAGCATCGACTGGATGTCCTAGTAGCAAATTAGCCTCTACAGTATCTGCACCTTTGTCCTGTAGGTTGTAGGCTTGTATCTTTGCATGTAAACCGATTCCCCTCCCCTCTTGTCTTAGGTAAACTATGCATCCCCACCCGACCTCTTGGATCTGCCTTATTGCTGAATTCAACTGGGGCCCGCAATCACATCTGAGACTACCAAAAACATCCCCTGTTAGGCATTCAGAGTGAACCCTGACTAAAACTGGATCTGGCCCCTTCATCTCTCCCAGCGTGAGGGCAACATGATCCATGCCACTAATGGAATCATGAAAAACTCGAATTCTAAACTCCCCATTATTAGTAGGGAGTTTAGCATCCGCGGGAACCTCTTCCCATTCCTCGATTCTGAAATTATTTGAGGACACTACATCACCTCCGAGGTTTTTGTCTTACTAATGAGGAATGTATACTCTCCCGCATCCTCTTTAACAGATAGAAGGGTCACGCCCATTCTTTCACAGAGTAACGGAATATCCCTAAGGGTTTCATGATCATCACACAATACCTCAATCGTCTCTCCGTCCGTGCACTCTACCAAAGCAATCCTAGTCTCATTAATTGGAATCGGACAGAAGAATCCGAGCAAATTCAATGTCCTGGTTTTAGAATTCACTTGGTCCACGCTATGTCCAAGAAGACAGACCGTTTGAATTCAACGCTTAAGCACCCTCGATCTCGGGTTTCAGAGCGACGCCATGGAATTTCCTACCTTTGATGACATCAATCACATAGGCAACCTTCTCAACGTGGATCTCAACAACAGTACTTTCCGAGTCTTGTTCTACCTCTCCAATGGCAATCTCAGGTATCCGGGCCTCGGAAATAATCCAGTCTACAATTTCTCTTCGGGTTTTCTCGGTTGAGGGCATGCTCATTCTAACTCTCACCATTCCAAAAGGATCTGAAACCTCGTCCCAGTCATCTCTTTTCGGCACAAAATCCCTGCCCGTTCCCTCGGGAAGAGAGGGAGCATCAACGAAAGGAATGGTTAGGCCCCAAGTTGAGCAAATTTTGTCTATGAGCTGAACCTCACCTCCAGTAGCAAAGCTCCAAGATTCTCCTTTCCTGCCCATTCTCCCTGTCCTACCTATCCTATGGACATAGACCTCGGTGTCGTCGGGCAGGTCGTAATTAATCACATGAGTAATTCCGTCTACGTCCAAACCCCTTGCGGCCACATCTGTTGCTACAACTATTTTTTCTGAGCCGTCTCTAAAGGACTTCAGAATCTTCTCTCTCTTTCCTTGGGGCATGTCACCATGTAATCCGACGGATCTGAAACGGAATTTTGCCAATCTTTCTACGATCAAATCTACCATCCTCTTGGTATTAGAGAAAATGAGTATCTGAGATTCTTCCCCTGAACTGCCCAATATCCTTCCAAGAGCCCAGAGCTTGTTTGCTCTTCCAACTCTAATCGCATATTGGTCTATCTCCGGGACTTCGACAACAAGGTCTTCGCTCATTACATGAACAGGGTCTTCTAGGAACTCTTCAGCAGCGTCAAGAACTTCTTGAGGGAAGGTGGCACTGAACAGCAAAGTCTGTTCCCTGTTTTCCATCTTTTCGAAAATCCAAAGAACATCTGGAAAGAACCCCATGTCAAGCATTCTATCTGCTTCATCTAAACAGAAAAGAGAGATAGTTTCCAGGTTCAAATGCCCTCTTTTTGACATGTCTATGACTCTTCCGGGTGTACCGACTACTATGTCTGCCCCGTTGCGGAGACTCTTTGCCTGTTTTTCTATATCCGTGCCTCCGTAAACCGTCTGGATAATCAGTCCCTTCTTCCCCTGAAGGATCGATAATTCATCAGATACCTGTACTGCAAGCTCCCTAGTGGGGCATAGTACTATTCCCTGTATACTTCCCTTGGGGGCGCACTTCTCTAAGATTGGTATCCCGAATGCGGCGGTTTTCCCAGACCCAGTTCTAGCCTGACCAACGATATCCCTTCCTTTTCTAGCATGCGGTATAGACTCGATTTGAATCTCAGTTGGCTCATTCCATCCTCTCTCAATTAGGGCATCTAATATGAAGCCCTCCAAGCCCCATTTGTCGAAACCTGAAATGGATTTGTTCATATAAAACCGCCTAAGAATCAGAAGTTCTCCGATTCCTTGATCTCGGCCTGGAGCTCTCCCATCCAGTACTTCTTGCAGTTCTCCTTAGTGAGGAACTGGTCCTTACTGGAGAAATTGTGGTTGTAGTGATTGTCTTGAACTGATGTGAATTGAGAAGGCTTCCTCTTGTGAAACTTCTGAAGGACATGTTGCCTCATATATTGCCTGAATTTGAGTGCCTTGGCACGGTTGTATCCCTTTGGCGTCATCCCCTCCCAGAGACGCTCAAATCTCTCAGCCTTTTCATCAACATGCTCACTCATGTACTTCCCTCGCTTTCCGGCCGACTCAACTCGTCTTTATGATGTTCACCCTTCCTCTCTTCTTTCACAATCCCCTTCTCAATAACACTTTCCTCATCATCCTGGACATTTTCCAGAGGCGCTAAGAAGCTATTCTTTTGATCCTCAGTCCCATCCATCTCTAAATCCATTGACAGGGACATGAGTCTTTTTCGTAGATCCGGACGGGTTTCCTGACGTAACAATTCTTTGGCAGTTTCTCTCAACTCAGTTCCACTGAGTATTATTGAAAGAAGTCCTATACAGGCCTTCCTCAATTCATAATCCCTGTCTCTGGCCCCATCAACCACCATCCTTGATACTCTGGGACTCTCCATATCTAGCTTCTTCAGTGCCCCAATCGCTGATTTTCTGACTTGTGCGTCGTCGTCTGACATGGCCACCTCCACTAAGATAGCAGCAATACGTGGCTCTACGCTAGCCAATGAGGCCAGAGTCTTTGATGCCCTCCTCCTTACATCTGCATCCTCATCTTCCAAGCACCATCCAATAAGGTCCCATCCCTCTGCTCCAGCCCTTGAGGTCAAGACCCTGAGTATCGAGGCCCCCCTCCTCCTCAGGTCAACATCATCTTCCCGAATAAGCTCGTCAACGTGCAGACAACCGGTTTCAGACCACCTTTCTGAAGTTGATTTAAGGGCAGAAAATGCATTTTCTCTGTGTTTTATGTCCTCATGTCGCAACTCCCTCCTGAGTAGGTGTTCACATCCGGACGGAAAAATTGGAGCCATTTTCTTCAGTGAAATCATTGCCTCCTTGCGTACTTCATGAGCCTCATCCATCAACCTATCTGAGAGGCACATGATTAACCCCTCATGCTTCCTCAAGGAAAATGATGGCATACTTTCCAGGGCAACAGTTCTAATCGATATTGAATCATCATCCAAACACTCCAATAGAATCTCATGAGCGATGTTGACATCACCTTCCAAAACCCTGCTCAACGCTTTGATCCCGTCACCCCTATTGGCAAATCCGCCCCCCACGCTTCTGGGGAGGTCTATCGCCCCAACCTCTCCTGAAGCTAATCTCAGTATTTCAGATCGTGGTATAGACTCCCATGGGCCACTACTAGGTAACAATGCCCTAATATCGGAGTCATCTTTCACTCGCGAATTTTTGAGGGCCTTACCCGTTCTTGGGTCTCTAGCAATATATTCCCTTGCCATGGCGCTCAGCCCCCGCACCCCATGTTCATTATTCAACTGAGTGACTCAATGTGTGTATCCAAAGTCATATCTGCAAATCACTCTGTGGGGTTTCATGGCAAACGACGCTGAGGACGTTGAGAGACTCATCCATGCCACATTCCCAGATTCGCCACCCAATCCGCTTTCTGAACAAGAGCTTGTGAGATTTTGGTCCTTGGATATGCATTGGATAAGTCCAGAGTTATCATCCGAAATTATAGAATCGCTCTGTCAAACTGGATGGCTTATTAGATCAAAGGATCTACTTTCCCCCAATCCCAGAATAAGCCCTAATCGTCCCCCGCTTGGATGGTCTCCAATAGTTAGGAGATTGAAGGAACCGCCAAGTTTTATTCCCAAACCCCTGATGGCCTCCAAACCTAACTTTAAACCCAAATCAGATGAGCCTCAAATTGAATTATCCACCAGTCATGAATATCCACCAGATTGGGCTGAAAACAACATAAAGACGATGATATCGTGGATTTCGAAAGAATCCGGATTAACTCAGAAGGAGGTTGTAAGAAGGGCGCAAAGAAAGAGGAGAGCATTGGGACCTGTTACTCTTTGGTTTTCCCTGGCGCTGGTAGCCAGAGAACAAGGGTTGGAAATGAGCGCGATAATGGAGTTAATCGGGCAACCTAATTAGGTCAATTGGATGTTCTGACCTCCGCTGCAAGAAGGACAGGTAGGACAATCAGTGACAGGGTTAGTGAGAAGGCCACAGCAATTGAGCTCACTACTCCGAAGTCACTGATCACTGGTATAGGGGACAGCATCAGCACGAGGAACCCACAAATTGTCGTCCCAGCTGACATTACAAGGGCAGTCCCAGTGGTGGCATACATCTCCCTCATGGAATCCCAGACTCCCATCCCAGAGGCTCTGTTTTTCTCAAATCTCCTCCAAACGTGTATCGAATAGTCTATGCCTAAGCCAATGGTTAATGCAGTGATCATTATGGTCAAAACATTCCAGTTTAGCCCTAACGTCGCCATCGAACCAACCACCCATGCCCCCGCTAGTCCCACAGGTAGTATGACTACCAGGGATTGACCTAGCCTCCTCGTGAGAAGGAATAAGACAAAAATGGATACCAGTAGGCTAATCCCTGTCGACTCTACTTGTGAGACAACAAGTCCTGATAGGATACCATCAATCATGACAACGTCGCCTGTAGCATAAGCTCTGCAATCGACCACTCCCCCATCCTCAATTAGAGAGGCCTGTTGTTTGAAAACCTCTGAAACTCTCGCTGAGTCTTCACTAGTCCTAGCGATTACGTCTACACTCATTTTCAGGTATAATATCCCTGAATTATCATCCGTCAGTGCCACATGGCCAGATATCCTTTCAGACCAAGTCTCACCTCTCAAAGGATCTCCAACAGACTGGTTCGAAAGAAGGGATAAAATCGATGATGCCAAATCTCCCTCCGAAAAACCGTCAGATATGCCCAGCTCACCATCATATATCGCAAGGTGATATGTCTCTCCAAACGACTTGTCGCCATCGACCGCATCCCTCAATATGGGGTACAGACCGTCATACGACGGTCTGTTTGAAGAGGTACTTGTCGGATTGACTACTTCCGGTATTCCTGCAATTCTAGTATCCAGGAAGTCCAGAGCCCTCAGTAAGTCAGATTCTCCCGAAATATGTTCTTCTCCCTCTAAAGGCTCAATGATGATATCGACAGATTTCCACGCCGCTGCATCGTATGACTCATAGATATCTTGCCGTACTTCCATGACCTCCATCTCATCTTCGGATAGGAAATCAGTTAGCTCGAAACTCGTGTCTAGCTCCATTACGGCTATCGAGACTGAAGCGGTAGTCACAGCCGCAACACCCAACATGACCCAAACTGCATTTTTTCTCTGAAACTCAGTAGTCACCGATGCAAGCCTGTCGAATTGAAGCGCAGCAGACTTCCCATTTCCTATTCCCCTCTCTGCTACGACATGAACCGCCCCCACAGTTATCGTGCTTGCAATAAATGCCGAAACAACTCCCAGTGCTAGGGTGGCCCCGAACGTCCTAAGGGGGGGGAGTGGGGAGAATGAATTAGACATGAACGCGAAAACGGTTGTCACGACAGCCAGCATTAAGGCCACTCTTATCGAGTCAAATGACTGAACCCACGCCTCAGCTGCTGATTTGGATGACGAACGGGCCTTCTCATAACCTCGCTGGAGATGAATGGAATAATCTATGCCAAGACCGAGGACCACAGGGGCAACTGCCACCTCCAGAATTGAGAATTCCATTCCAAGAATTGTGATCGTCCCGTATGTCCAGATTAGTGCCGCAGAAAGACTCAGCAAAGGTGCGGCCACCATTATCGCAGATCGGAATGCCAATGCCAAAACAGCAACCACCACTGCAATGGAAATTACAAACAACCAGATCATTTCATCGAGAGTTTTGTCATTGATGTCGCTACTTATCAGATCATCGGAGATGACTCCATAATCCAGCCCCTCGCTACCGCTGTCTCGGAGAAAGGATCTGATCCCCTGTGCTACCTCCTCTCTTTCGTCTCGATCCAAGTCTCCATTCAATTCGATTACCCAAAGAGTGCTGGATGCCAAAGGAGTAGGGCCTCCGCTACCGTCATCCAACCACTCACAAACTTGTTCGAACTCGAAGTCTGTATGCAACATTGCGGACGCAGCAAAAGTTGCCGTTGCAAGTACCCGTTCGTCTGAGGATGCTTCGATGCAATCTTCCCCCTCTGCCAATATCGAGTCAAGAATCTCTCCCCAGTCTGAAAAATCTGAGATACTACGAGAATCGTTATCCCTCTCATCTATAGAGCGTTGAATTGCATCGGCGGCGTTGATGTGTGAGGTTATGCTATTCTCAGGCAATATAGATTCTAACGACTCCATGTCGCTCAATAAACCTGAGAGTCGGGATAATTCGAGAATGTTTTCACCGGGCCCAGCAGACACATGAATGTACACCCTGTGTCCAGTGGGAGTAATTTTACTGTCAACCCTCTGCATAGCTTTCTCCGACTCACTGTCCGGAGAAAACGACTCCAAGTCAGTAGTGAATGCAGGTAGAGGGACAATCACGCTCATCATCATAGCAGTCAACAGGATGCTGATAATTAGAGAAGGGAGAGCCATGACTTCGAAGACAGATGCCAATCTAGCCTTCGCATCCGGCTGTCCCATGGGTTAGGGCCAAACCGGTCCATCGTTTAACTTAGGCCACTGCGGGCCCCATCAGCGCCAGAAACATAGGAAAGCCCTCAAAAGGGGGCTACGGTTCGGAACGTTGTCCATGACAATAAAAGTACTAATGAACGATGGCCCAGAACTTCGACTTAGGATCACAGGAGAGACACATACTACACTCCAGCTTTTCCGTTCAAGGCTCAATGAGAGTCCTAACGTTGAATATGCTAACTTCTTTCAGAAACATCCAGATCTAGATGAGCCAGAATTGTATGTTCGAGCCGTCAAGGGCAAGAAGGCAGAGAAAGTATTCAGAGATCTCTGCTCTGGAATATCCAAAGAGTTCTCAGGTCTCAAGCTCTGAGGATGGTGAACGTGTGCCCTCCAAAGGCATTGAGGAATCCTTGGGTCTTGTAGGATGGGCCTTCGAGAATGAGGGTGTTGGGGGGCTACTGAAGGTCAGGGTCGAGGATTTCAGGGTAGAAGAGGTCTCTAGAGTCCCAGCTTTGGACCCCAAGGGGAGATTTACTGTGGCAAGGGCTACATTGACTAATTGGGAGACTAACAGATTCTTGAATAGATTATCTAAGGAATGTGGAATCAATAGAAACAGGATATTTGCCTCTGGACTGAAGGATAAGAGGGCGGTCACTACACAGATTTTGGTCATAGACGCCAACATCAAAAAGGTAGAAGCTGTTGATATTCCAGACTCAGAAATAGAGATATTGGGAAGGACGCACCAGAAAGTGGGAATGAGTGATCACGATGGAAACAGGTTTACTATAACTCTGAGAGGGTGTTGCCATGTCGATGGAAGACCCATGGACGGTAAGGAGGCCCTACAAAGGGTCAATGGGATTAGAGAAGGTCTTGCGAACTCATTAGGCGCAGACGTCTTTCCGAATTGGATTGGGCCACAGAGGTTCGGAGCAAACCGTCCAGTTACCCCACTTGTTGGAATGGCAGTTGTGGAGGATGACTACGAATCTGCGGTGGATACTTACTTGGGCATGGAGGGAAATAAATCTAATGAAGAGACATCTAAATTTAGAAAATTATGGAGGGAGACCAAGGATGCCTCTGCCTGTTTGGAAGTGATACCCGGCCATCTCGGATATGAAAGAGAAATGCTACGTCATCTTGAAGGCAAGGACGGTGATTGGTTAGGGTCATTCAAGACCCTACCGAACTCTCTGCAACTATTGATGGTCCACTCTCTCCAATCTCTGGCGTTCAACCACACAATCTCAAATAGAATCTCCAATGGATTGAGCTTGGTCGTACCAGAAATTGGCGACATTGTCGCCCCGACAAAGGGTAACGGTAGGATAGACGTCTCTAAGATGGCGTCGGTTAGTCAGAATAATCTAGAAAGGTGCAGGAGAAATTGTAGGCTCGGTAGGCTTTCTGTCACAGGACCCCTCCCCGGAAGTGAACTTTCTGTCGCTGATGGAAAACCGGGGGAAGCAGAATCCAAGGCTATTGATGACACAGGACTCGGGTCTGTAAATTGGAGAGTGAAAAGGATACCCAGGCTTTCTACAAGTGGGACCAGAAGAGCGCTATCGGTCCCTTTCACTGACTTCACCGTAGAGGAAGCAACAGACATTCCCGAGTCTTCTGAGACATCAATGAAGTGGCAGGGTTCCCCTATGGAGGGAGATAGGTGGCATCCAGAGGGGGCCTCGCTAAGACTCAGCTTCACACTTCCACCTGGTACATACGCAACAGTATTGATGAGGGAGTTTATGAGGTCCCCTTTGGACCATTACTAGATCAGAGTCTTCCCATTTCTAGGGTCTCAATCTGTCCGACTAGTGGATCAGTTTCCCTGACCCGCGCCTCAAACTCATCGACAGTTCCCTCTCCATCCTCCAGGACTGCCTGAACCTCTATGAACATCATTCCGAAGGCAAGGGGCTTGATCTCGAATGTCTGGACCTCTTCTAGCTCGCCAATTTTCATTGCGATCCCATCATAGTCCGGTCGCCCTTCTTCTGGCTGATCCATAGTTACTTTGTACTTCACCACTACATGCCCCATACTAGTGCCTCCTCAAGGTCCTTGGAACCCGCACTCTGTGCAAACGTAAGGTACGCTCTGAAGTCTGCATCGCCTGCTTCTTCCGATCGCGTGACCGCATTCCGGGCAAGGGAAAGAGGTACTTCTGGAGTCTACCAGAGGCAATCCCGATGCCGTACATGTGCTCGTCCGTGCTGTCATTCCATTCCCTCGACGAGGCGCCGAGCCACACCCCCCTTTTAGCGTTGACCGATGGCAAGAGGTCACCATTGCAATGAATTGAAATGAAGGCCCCCCTACCGAAAAGAGGTGATTAAGTGAGCGAAGAGGAGCTGTCTTTGTCCGGTGAGCAGAACGACCTATCGGAGTTTGTTTCAGATGAGGGGGGAATATGGAGTCTGAGGAATGTGGAGAAGATCAGAGGTTGGAACAATATCGAATATGGGGCTGGCCTGTCGGGCAAGAATACCCCCTCTACTGGCCTGTCCATGAACAGGGCTTACATACCTCCGGGAGGAGTTGCAAAGGCGCATATCCATGTGGATTTCGATGTCATGATCTATCTTCTGAAAGGGAGCGTGAGGCACGAGTACGGGCCAGGCTGCAGAAATTCGGTTGTCCATAGTGAGGGGGACATGTTCTACATTGAGCCGGGCCTTCCGCACGAGGTATTCAATGTCTCGGAAACCGAATGGGTACACGCTATTGTCTCAAGGTCAGATGCTTCAGAGTGGCAGAACATCGTTCCCTATGACAGAAATTCAGATTGATATCACTGGGCCTGGATTATACCAATGATACATCAATTCTGCCCCATGTCCGTAATTCCCGACAAAGAATACTTTCCCCCCGACTCCAGCTATTCCAGACGACGCCACTGTTGCAGAGTGTATTTGCTGTATCCCATTGTCCGTATGGCTGTAAATTGAATCATCCACGATGAAGTAGAAAACTGTATTATTCGCCTCCGCATAAATTATTTCACCTCTGGTTGAACTCATTTCTACTGCCCCTCGGTTGGACACCGTGGCTGAATGGACATCTAACTTGTTCAGAGCAATACGTGTACCATCTACTGTCGTGAAATAGAGGGATCCTCCTTGGTTTGAAAGATCTCTTATCGAGGTGTTAGATTGGTAAATCACGGAGGAATTAATGTGCGTCCCATCAGATTCCCAAAGCTTTGTTGAGTAATCATAGGTCGTTGTGAAATATATTCTATCCCCCAAAGAAACCTTCTCACCGGGTCCGCTACTGCTAGCGTTAGACCCGATATTCGTAACCAACAAAGTTCCCATGCTAGTGCCATCGCTCTTCCATAATTCCCTGCCGGCGATGACGTTATCTGCAGTGAAATACAGTTTTCCCTGCATCGGCTCGAAGTACTCAGGATTACTGCTGACGGCACCTGCTGCTATGTCCTTGACGAGTGTAACAGAAGATACGGGAGACGCCATATCAGTCATGAACAGCTCCCTTCCTACGTCACCTAACACCGCTCCCTGATTTGCATCTGCACTGAAGAAAACCATAGTTCCTACATTAGTAAAGTCTCTTGGTTTGCTCCCATAAAAATCCACAATTACCGAACCACCGCCAGGTGTAGTTAGTGAGGTGTTTCCGTATTTAAGATCGGATAGCATAACGGTTCCAGTCGCCGTGCCGTCAGAAGTAAATGGCTCTTCGCCCAAGACTCCCACGGTGGTCGGGTCACACTCAAAACCCGAGAAATACGCCTTATCAAAGCCCCAAACCGATGAAGGGATCACCATTATAGAATTCACACCAGAATAGTCAACTCCAAACTGTGGGATAAAGATAGGATCACAACGGAATAGATCTGTTACCATTTTCGTACCAGATGAGGTTCCATCTGTAACGTAAAGCTCCCCAACTGGATCGGATGTGTTCCATGCAGAGAAGAACACTTTATTGTCGCCTGCAACGATCTCACCAAAGCTCGTCCCAGGATTTGTTATTGTTACTTGTCCACCAGAAATAGATGCCTCCGGGGGCGTAATATCCTTGACCATGTAAGTACCACCGAGGGTACCATCAGATCTCCAAAGCTCCTCACCATGTATCCCATCATCCGCCGTGAAGTATAGATTTCCACCCATGGAGACAAAATTCCGCGGGTTGGTCGGTGATGCTATGCCTGGGAGTATATCCTTCACCATTCCAATATCCGAAGGGCATTCTCCAAAGGAAGTCAGTATCTCCTCTCCAGTCAGTAAACCGTCCCCTCTTGTTGCTCCTTGGCCCCCAGTATCAGAACCGATTCTAAGTTTGTATCCTGGATTTGTTTCGGGACAATCCATCACGGCGTTGTATAGCACACCGGAAATCATACTGATTTTCTCCTCAATTTCATACAGAGAGAGAGTCAATGAAGACACCTCATCCTCAAGGGCCTCCCTCTGAGTAATGGCCAAGTCCCTCTCTATCTCAAGTAATAAAACATGGTCAGTTAAATTAGCAACCTGGCTTTCAAGAGTATTGATGGTTTCCACGCTTGTATTTTCAGTTAAATTCAACTGATTTTGAAGAATCATAATTTGATTTTCTATTTCGATGATATGAGAGTCTTTGTCATCAATGAGAACTGTCAGACTCTCGATGGTGGCGTTTTTCTCCCTTAATAGTGCATCAATTTCCGAGAATCTTCCCTCAGAGGAAGCAATTGTCTCGTTCAAAATGTTGTAAGCGACCTCGAGTTCATCGAACTCGGAGGTTAGATTATCCACCTGCCTTGTCAAGCGCTCTATTTCTTCTTCTTTTTCTTGTGAGGAATTATCTTCCGCTATACACCCGGTCAAAAGTGAAAAAGTGAATATAAGAACCATGGAAAGCGCAGACCGCCGCATAACACTGGGAGCAAGTTTACAATTAGATGCTTTCTCCTTATCTGCCACTATTCTTCTTTTCTAGAAAGCCTACGTAGGCCAACCATAGGGGTCACGCCATCATCCAGATCTTCAGGCTCGGTGACTATCCCAAGACTGCTAAGATGGTCTGAGACCTGTTGCATTGCTGTTCTTCCTGCGGCCCTCTTCCTAGCACTTGGAAGTTTGTTCCTGCAAATCAGGTATGTTTCTGAGGACGAGTTTCTAGATGCAGTCGGGGCGAATCTTTGCACATTGGAGAATCGATCTTTCGCAGCCTCTACCAGTCCTTCAATTCCCGTACCTTGGAATGTCTTGGTTACGAACGTGCCTCCGGGTATGAGCACGTCAATTGCGACGTCAAGGACAGTGGTTGAGAGCTCAAGGGATATTGCCTGATCGGTGTCATATCTTCCAGTCAGCCTCGGGGATATATCGCTAATCACAACATTGAGATCTTCGCCCCCCAGCAAACTTCGTATTTGGGTAAGTGTAGACTCCTCGGTGGCATCCCCGATGATTAGTCTGGCCCCTTCTACCGGAGAAGTAGCCAATAAATCAACACCGATCACCAATCCATTTTCTCCCGACTCCTCCACTGCAACCTGCGTCCACCCTCCGGGATGGCAACCGATATCCAGCACATTATCGCCCCTTCTGATCACAGAGAACCTGTCTTGTATCTGTTTGAGTTTGTAAGCCGACCTTGCTCGATAACCCTTTGATCGTGCCTCCCTTCTCCATGGGTCACGACGACTCTCCTGGTACCATCGCTTGCTCATGCACCGCCCGCGGCGAGATGAGTTATCAAGTCAGGGCCTCAGTGTGGCAACTACAGGCCAATTTCTCTAATTAAGGCACGAGCTGTATGCCTGATCGCATCTTCTGAATCCATATCGGGTTCGAATCCCGTTGAGAGAAGTCGACCGACTTCCAGAGACGTCTTTGGCACGTCGCCTGCCCATCCCCTATCTCCCCCTGTGTATTCTATCGAGACCCCCTCTAGTCCACTTTCTTCGACAACTATCTCAGCTATTCTCCTTACAGAGCAGGTGTCGCCTGTCCCAAGATTGTACAAACTGACTTTCTCGGCACAAAAGTCCACCAAGTGAACCATTGCACGCACACAGTCCTCTGCAGACATGTACGATTTCTCCTGCATACCGTTCCCTAGGACCTCAAGTCTACTTGGGTCTTTCTTCAATTTGTGGATGAAGTCGAAAATCACACCATGAGTCCCCCTAGGTCCAACAATATTGGCAAACCTGTGTATCCACGCATTGGCTCCGAATGTACCAGCCCATGCCGTTATCAATGCCTCAGAACCGAGTTTAGAAGCACCATAAAGTGAAATTGGCATCACAGGCCCATATGTCTCAGGAGTAGGCATTTCCTCAGCTTCTCCGTAGATTGCAGAGGAAGAGGAAAAAGAAATCTTGTCGACTCCCACCTTTCTCATTGACTCTAGGACATTGTATGTCGCCAAGGTACCTTGCTTGAGGTCCGTGTCAGTAACTTCCGTCCCTAGTCTAATGTCCGGATTAGCCGCCAAATGATGGACCATTTCTATGCCAGACATTGCAGACTGCACCTCGTCTATGTTGAGAAGATCTCCACGGACCACCTCGACATTTCCTGTTCCCTGATGATGGGACAGGAATTCCTCCCTCCCACTTGAAAAATTGTCGAATACTCTTACACTGATTCCCCGAGATACTAGGGCGTCAACTAAGTGGGAGCCGATGAAACCGGCCCCTCCGGTAACTAGGTGCATGGTGCTTGGAGAATGCAAACGGACTTGAGTTCATCGGATGCAGGTTCAGGACCATGCCCCAGTGTCTCTCTTCTGCCTGAGGAAGTAGGAACAGGCAACCATGCCAATTAGGGCTATGTGTATAACAGTGCAGTAAGGGCAAATGTGTGGTGCTCCGTCAACCATTGTCAGCTCCACTAAAACCAGCCATATGACGAATGGAACTCCTGCTAGACTGACATAGAACAGCAAATCTACATACCCGGACGCCCACTTAGCATGTATGTCCATCCTAATTGAAAGGACAAAGAACCATATCAGGGCGAAAGAGACAATTCCAATTAGCCCCCATGGGATTCCAAAGAGATTATTCCACTGGGGGTCTCCGATAACCGATCCACATTGTACTAGGCCCTCCGTAGCACACATCGAGGAAGACCCCATTATCATTGAGTTGTGTATTGCCCATGTCCATCCGGATCCCATAATGCCAACGGCTGAGAATCCCATGCTCGCGTTTAGCACCCCCAATGTGCCCTGCTCTCCTGAATTATCTTTGGCCTTAATCAACAGGTAGCTAGAAGCCACTATTCCTGCTATGAATGCGATCAGTGGGGGAGTGATGACGCTCATCATTGACCACCTACCAGCCTTTGCAAGGCCTCTGAAAGCTCCTCTCCATCTCCTCCTTGCCCCTGATGCTTATTCTTATTCCAAGCTACAGTACCATCAGGCTCAAGGATGAATGAAACAGGAGTCCCTGAGAGGCCCCACGTGTTCATTATCGTCATGGATCGGTCATCGACATATGGCCAGTCATTTGGTGTTCCAGGCCTGTCAATACAGTCGTCCCTGTCGCTATTACATCCAAAATACGAGGTTTTGTCTCTAAATGCTTCAATTTCTCCTCGGGTGCTGTCATGATTAGGAATGCTCAGCTCAGCTGCGACCGTGACGAAATTTACCCTATCAGACCACTGGGAGTGTAGTTGACTCATTTCATCACCATCGACCCAACAATAAGGACAGTCAGTATCCATGAAATAAATCAACATCCACTTACTGTCCGATGAACCGTTCCAGTCCCAATCATAGTTGTCGGAGAGCCTGTATTCGTCCCAACCAAATCCGTTGTAGGCATCCGCAACAAAATCAGGCGCTTGATTCCCCTCGTCAGGGCCAACCTGAGGTATAGGTGCCAGAATTACAGAAATTGCAACAACTAGGCTGATTATTCCCGCGGTAACGAGCATTGCTACTGTTCTAACATCCTCTTCTTTGCCCTTAGGTGCCGCCTTCGCCCTACGCCTCGCCATCGTGCTCCCGAGGGACTGTCCATCTTAGAGTCTGATGGTACGTGGTTATGCCCAATCGAGATTGTAGCCTGATTATTTACCCGATGAGTCAGTCTGAGTAGTTATTATTTTCCTCGAATTTAGGCTCTTTGGAATTCCATCAGATGCCAATGCTCATTTGGGGCGTGTTACCGCAACATATTGTGAGCGATGAGGTAGCTGTAGACAGATTCTCTCAATCGGCTGATGAATCAGTAGATGATGAGGAGGAGTTTTGGCAATCCTTCTTCGAGAAAATCCAGCCGATAAGGGAGGGAGTAAACTCTGCTAGAAGGGTGTTTTATGAGGGCCCTGTCGGAAACGCCATCGATACTGTAGGCCAACTGGTGGATGACGCCGCCGATATAGCACATTCTTCCTACCGAAGGTTGAACGAGTTAGCGTACGCCACGATTTTGAGGAGCCCTGGCATCTTTGTCGCATTCTTGTTATTGGTCACCTCCGTTATCGGGCAATTCGCCATGGACTTCCAACAACAAATAAATGGCGATGTTGAGGTATATCTTCCTGACGGGGCAGACTCTTCTGACCTGCTGTCGGAGGTCAGGGAACAATGGTCAACTGATGTGGTCATAATTTACCTCCAAACCGGAAACTCAATCGCTTCAATCTCAGAACGAACCGAAGAGAACATAACATCTGTCAACGTACTGTCGCAGATGTCTTGGATTGAAGGGGATGATACCTCAGGAGAGGGGACTTTCGATCGAGGATTAGACTGGGACAAGGGCGACAGAGGAATGAATGATGGGGTCGTATGGGTCCTATCTCCCTCCCAGGTTATCAAAGAGGCAAACTCTTCCTCTTGGAGATTCAATTGTGCTATGGAGAAGCATGGACTCCCCGTTAGTGATGGGCAGAACTGCGCCATTGCAGGCCTCAACCCTTACTACGGGTATGAGATTCCAGATGAGCAAGAGAGAGTCGATCAGTTCGTGGAAAATGCTGGGTCTCTGATGGAGTCAATGGTCAGGGACACCAATGGTGATGGAATTTGGGATACTGGAGTCATAATTATGGGAATATCGTTCGATATGGGAGGGACCGACATACCTCCTCGCGACGATCCTAAATTCGGCCAAGTCAAAGACCACAAGGCATTCCTAGCTTTTGCCGAGGCCTACGTCCATGGCCTGGGCCCTGACGGGGAAATCCGCGAGGGATGCGATGATGATGGCAGTGGCGTCTGCGACGAGTTAGAGGAGAACTGCAAGCTTTGCTACACAACCTACGAGTTGACATCAACGATGGATACTGAGAGACTTGATGACATCCCGCCCAGAAGAGCGGTTACAGTAACGGGACTCACCCCTGTCCTTCATGACGTATCTGACGCCATATACCTAGAACTGGTCGAGACAATGCTTCCTGCTAGCTTGGCCTTGGTAGCTCTCGCAATGCTAATTCTCCACAGGAATGCGAAGGTCATAATCATCTGTGGAACACCAATAGCGATGAGTCTAGCGATAACCTTCGGAACCACAGTGATTCTTGATATCATGCTAACTCCAATGATTATTTCCGCCGGTCCGATATTGGTAGGCTTGGGTGTTGATTACGCACTTCATCTGACGAATCGTATCGAGGAAAATCGGCAACAGCTAGTTGAGGATCATCTGGAAAGGTCTTGGAAGTTGAACAGAGATGGCCTAGAGACTGAATCGATTGACCCATGGGACCCACTAATCAGCCTCACCGCGACCGTAAGAGCGGCCATGACAACTGGACACGCCATCTTCCTATCGGCATTAACCACAATTATCGGTTTCAGCGTTCTCACTTGGGACAGCCTTGTTCCAATTCAGCCCATGAGGACAGTAGGTACTACACTCTTGCTCGGCATCTTCGTAACATTCCTCCTTTCTATGGTGATGGTCCCAGCTCTTATCCAGCTACTGAGATACAGGAAATCAACAGGAAACATGGATATGTCTACGAATCAAACTGTCTACGTTTCGATAGCTATCGGAGCAATTGCGGCCTTCGCTCTGTCATATTCCGGCGCAATGTCGACCATCAACTCCCTGATCATAGCGTCTATGCTGTCCTTGACAATCGCCCTCGGAATTCTGGATGTAGTTTGGGAGTCAATAGGCAAGGTTCCTGTCAGGTTCACCATCGTGGTAATGCTAGTAGCAATCGTGACTACTGCTGGCGGAGTAATGATTCTTGAGGAAGAACTCGGCAAGGACATTACTGGATCGTCTGACGAGGTCCCACCCGGATTGGAATCATATGAAGCCCTCAGGGAGTATAGCTATGAGTTCGAAGGGGGGCAAACAAATCTGTTCATCATCGATGCCACTGAAAGAGGCTCATTCAATGGCACGGCTCCAATAAGAGACATACCTGTCTTGGACTCGATAGAAGCAATGCAAATCAAGGTCGACAATGTTGAATTTACCGACACAACGAGCATTGTGGACATTCTGAAAGCGATTCATGTACAAGATGATGTCACCGGGCAGCAGACATTCGATAGGTCGTTGTGGGACATCCTTCACTCTTCTTGTTGGGATGACCCATTGCAGATTGAGTGCCTGACAAGCGGCGATCTGGCTTTCACTACACTGTCCTCGAAGGAGGACATGGTCAACGTTGTTTTCGATACTCTGAGTCCGGAGATAAGGTCCATGCTGATGAATGCTGATCAGGGGAGTGGGGAGACCAAGACCCTAGTCTACGCATGGCAACCATACATCAACATCCAAGACGCAACTGGGCTTAGAGACACTATTGACGGATTCCTCTCGGAAGGAGGGTGTGAAGGTGCCACGAAGTGCAGGTCCACCACACTTGCTGACGAGGGAGTCATCAACTCCAAGCTAACTGGAGGGCTCCCCATTTCAATCGACATTAACTCTGGAATCCACAAGGCTCAGAATGAGACTACATTATGGACAATGATAATCCTACTCTTTGCAATGGCCGTATTATTCAGATCCCCGAGACTAGCGATATTTACGATGACCGCAGTGGCGGTTGTGGTGTTATGGCAGCCTCTACTTATGAGAGGGGGCTCAGTTAATGTCAATGTCTTCACCGCGATGATAGGGACCATAGTCTTCGGAATAGGCGTTGACGACTCAATTCACATCATAGACAGGATCAGAGACGAGGGAGAGACTCCTGCGGGCATAGTCAGATCCGTCGTCACAACGGGACGTACGATTTTCGAGACTACTGCTACGACATGTGCCGGTTTAGCCGCAGGCCTATTCGTAGCAATTCCCGGCCTTCAAAATTTCTTCCTTCTAATGATGGCATTAATCGCTCTCGCACTACTTACCAGCGCCATACTACTTCCCACAATAATCGTAGTTTACAACGAGTTAAGGTCAAGAATCACATTGAACGGAGCTTGGCTGGACTACGATGAGGGAGGGACAATATCCGAAACCTCGGTGTTGCAAGCTATAGTAGACCCTGCTGACGTAGTCTGATGAGAAATTGATGAGGGTGCAGGGAATAAGCCCCTTTCTGTTCACCTTTCGGCTGGTCGCATTCAACTATGCATCCTACCCGGCCCTGTTGATGCACTACGGGCCTGCTTGGACTTGCTCCAGCGGGGTTGCTCGTTCCAGCCACCATCGGGAAACCTCCTCCTTACGGATTCATCGTACTCCCGGGGCAGTTCGTTTCTGTTGCAGAGCCGGCCCTCCCGGACCCCCGACTTGCGTCGAGCCACTCGCATCACGGAGAGGGGACTTTCCTCAGTGTCGTACACTGTCAGCGACCCTCCTGCTCCCTCACAC
>TARA_B100001115_G_scaffold24817_1_pt1 | contig 24760 bp, 32 predicted proteins | sample TARA_B100001115 | Tara Oceans TARA_B100001115 (sample SAMEA2622652) | marine metagenome | biome: marine biome (ENVO:00000447); feature: surface water layer (ENVO:00002042); material: "saline water (ENVO:00002010), including plankton (ENVO:xxxxxxxx)" | depth 5 m | reverse complement strand
TCGTACAGCCTTGTTATGTCGTTTAGTTCTTTGTCTTTTTTCATTGCCTGTGTTTGCCTGTTATTGCCTTGAGCAGATATATTTATCTACGCATATTATTATGCTGTGAGATTTTGGCGTAATTTACTTTTTGGAATTGTAATATCTCTCTTGTCACAAACGGCACTGATTGCACACGGATCACAGATAGGAGTTCTTGATTTGCAAACTTTCTTTGCATGTGTAATCAACCACATGTGGGCACCGTACTTGTACTTGCCAGGTGTCGTGTTGTTGACTGTGATGGAAGCCTTACCTTCGTCGAGACTGTCTGCCCAACCCAATCGCCATAACATTCTAAAGACGTGAGTGTCAACGGCTATGTGTGGTTCTCCGAATACAAAACGCATCACAATGTCAGAACTTTTACGGCCAACACCAGGAAGTGTCATTAATTCTTTTTGGGTATTAGGAACAATACCATTAAATTTTTCTATAAGGATTTTACTAGTCGCAAGAATATTTTTACTCTTTGCATTGAACAGTCCTGCGGGTTTTATTGCTTCTATAATTTCTTCTCGTGTTAACTTTATCATCTCTTCGGGGGTGTCTGCCAATGAAAAAAGTTGCCTACATGCTATTGCTGTTCTTTTATCTTGACTCTGTGCAGAAAGCATTACCCCTATCAAACTTGTGTAGGCTTTGGAATAAATTTTTGCTTTAGGTTTTTTATTTGAATAGTGCGGATAAAGAGAACTTAACTTCTCATATATGTATTGAATATCATTATTGTTCTTCATCTGAGTGCAGTTCGTTAAGAAGTTGTCTCAGTTTACCACCTTCTACAGTGGCCTTGACTTTACCTATTGTGTCACCCTTACGTGGATCCGGCACGTCGTTTCGTGCATCCTTTGGTGTGCCATCTGATGCAGACACCTTAGAAGTTTGTTTTAGAGAATCGTATATCGTGCTTCTCTGTTTGTCAAACTGTTTGTACTCTGGGTCGTCGGCCAAATCCCTTATTCTTAGACTGTCGACATCAAACTCTAAGTCCACTTTTTGTCCAACACCAGAACTAGATCTTGTCTTCATGAACTGTATTTGATATCTTCCACGTTCCTTCATTGCTCTACTTGTGAATATACCTATGACATTATCTGCAGTCTGTATCTTGGACAGTCCGCCCGAAATGTGAGAGTGATCAAACTCTATCTCTTCAACACTCGCTCTATTCAACTGTGATGCTGTCGCCAGTATACATTGTTTTTCCACAACCAAGTTTCGCAACTCTTCTGATACATACTTGTCTTTTATGAACAAGTCTGCAGGAGAGATCCTTTTGCTCTTGGGCATCATCAAGTCCAGATAGTCTATCAATATACAATCTATTTTCTTTTTGTTCTTCAGTTCTAATTCTTTTAGATATGTTCTGATGTCCAAAACAGTACTGCCGCTTGGTAGATATTTGATCTGCAAAGTTCCGGACTTCTTGGCCAACATCTTAACTTTCATTTCCACATTGTCTATTTCTGGAAAAACCTTACGTGTTGGAATGTTGGTCATCATGGCATCCAATCTCATAGCAGTAAGTTGTTCGCTCAATTCAAATGATATATAACAAACGTTCAGGCCAACCTGTGCCCAATTTACTGCAAGATTCTGCAAGAACAAACTCTTACCTGCGCCTGATCCACCTGCAAAGATGTTTAGTTCTCCTCGGTTAAATCCACCAAACAGTTTCTTGTCTAAATTGGTCCAGCCAGTGCTGACCTGTCCGTTGTTCGCTTTGAGTGCCTCTAGTCTTCCCTTTGGATCCTCAAAGTAGTCTGTACCAAGATCACGTGTCAGTCCTACATTCACCGCATCTTTGACCATGTCCTCTACCGGAGCATAGTCTCCTTTTTCTAAAAGGTCTGCTGATTGTAATATCGCACTTTCTAGTGCCTTGTGTCTTGAAAACGTTTCAAATTCGTCTAGTAGCCAGTTGAAATGACTTGGGTCTAGGTCTTTTGCTGACTTTAGTTTGATATCAAATTTTGCATTTACTTGCTCGACTTCAGGCATGACCTTATACTCGTCCATGTAGTCTTTTATGAACTTTGCGATAGGTTGTAGTTTCCTGTCAAACGATTCTGGTTTGAATATGTTCTGTGCCCTGGCAAACGATTCTGCATCTGCTAGTAGCATCTCCATATAAAGTTTTTGTACATCAAATGTATATTCAGCCATCCAATTCCTCTTTGTCTTGGTTCAAAAACATCACAAGTGCTTTCTTTTTATCAAGTTTATTCTTTTTAAAATTATCGCTGGCATGTAATAATTTTCTGTGCCAGCAAATAAGTGAACCACGTTTCCACTTGTAACTTGACAGTAATGAAACCCTTTGTAACTTTTTATCATTGCAATGGTCCAATATGGCAAGTGTCTGAGTATCCAATTTGTTTTCACTTTCAGGTAATTGAAATATTTCCTCTCTATTCTTTGCTTCTTCGTTGAAGACCACAGTGTGGGTGTCTTTGCCGTCGTATTCAAGTGGTATAAGACACGCATAGTATGGATGGGTGTCTCCCTTGTTAAAATCAGTGTGTATGTCCCATGGTTTTGTTTCTTCGAGTATCATACAGTCTTTCACATTAAACTCACCAAAAATATTTTTAAGTTTTTCGTCTACAATCTTTTTTATGAGAGAATAGTTGAATCCGCTAGTGAAGGTTTGTTTTTCTGCATTATTCATCTGCTTAGGTATTGTGTTGCTTATGATATCGATGTGCATAAGTTCTTTTTCACTTAAGAAGTTTTCTATCGTAAATGCTTTTTGCGGACTATCCATACATTTTTCTTTTTAAATCAATTTTCAGTTTACTAGATTCTGTTGTTTTCAATATCGATTGTATAGTAAACAGTCTCCCATATTTTAACACAGCCTCAGCCACATCTCCAACCGTTTTATCCCATTCAGGAAAAGCAACGCACCATCCGAACTCTATTGCTTGGTTGATAAGTTTTTCTCCCGGAGCATCTCTATCCGGCACTACAATTACCTTTCTACCAAGTCCGTCTATCAATTCTCTTTGGGTAGCGTTTATTTCACTACCAAGTATGCTCACACCAGACACTGCTATGGCATCAAATGGACCTTCGGTGACTATCACAAATTTCCTTGTCCAATCCTGTGCGTCCATATTAAACACATATCCGGGTTGTACGTCTGTATAGTATTTTACTTTGTCTGATGATTCAAATATTCTTCCGGTGAATCCAACGACATCACCCCTCCAGTAAAAAGGTATAAGCAATCTTTTGTTAACGTCCCAATGTTGTTCTGGTGAATACATAAAGTCATACCACTCAGGTCCAATACCCCTACTTTCTAGATATTTCAGAACTGCATCTATTTTTTTCCATTGTGGTTCAGTCAAATCTTTTGCTACATATTTTTCTAGCCACACGTCCAGTTTGTGTGAGTTCTTGGGTAGTGTTTTATTTTTAAATGTTACAAATTTTTTCTTTTCATATTTTATATCACCCTCTTCTTCACGCATGGCCTCTATTGCCAATTTACGTATTGTGTCGTCGGGTATCCCAATGTAACCCATGAACTGTCTCATCTTGTACGTTAGTTTCCTTCCAATAACATAACTTGCTTTAAACCCACAGTTAAAACAATGATAACTTACAGTGCCGTCAGCACTGGTCATTATACCGCCACGTTTCTTTTTGTCTGCTGTCTCTCCGTTGTGTACGCAACAAGGTGCGTTAAATGATATCCATCCACTAGGAGTTTTTTTCCTAGCCGTTGGAAGGCTCGTCAGAATAGTAGATTGGATCAGGTTCATACTCTATATTTTACTGTCTATAAAGGATTTTGTCAATACGGCCTGTGGTATCTGCAGTTCTGTCTGCTTTAAATCTCACATTTTGGTAAACACCAGTGAAGTTCAAAGTCGAAACACTAGATGCACTTGACAACGTAGAACTGGTAATATCGAAGTAATCATCATCACTAGATGGATCGGTTTCCATTGTACCTTGTACCGTAACAGTGCCTGAAAAGTTTTTAGGGTAAATTGCAATGGTATGTAGTGCAGTATTGTTATTAATTCCTGGTCTACCAGATATTGCACCTGAAGTGAACACATCACCAGACAGTGTAAATGCTGAGATCGAGGTACTGTCAACGAATTGTGCATAAGCGCCGTCTAACACTTCTATTGTGCCAGCGGCCACATATCCTGTATCTGAATAAGTCACTTGTGGATTGTTCGCGTCTGTTACATCACTCACAGAAAAGTTATAGAATTTTGCATCAAGTTGGAGCAAGTCCCCGTCTGTGATTGTGCAATTTGCAGTCCCTCTCAAACTAATTGTGGATCCATCATCTAGTATCGTAAGACTTTTTGTTAGTGCATTTTTCTTGGACTCTGTGTCAACAACATTTAGGGTGTATTTTTTGCTAGATATGTCCTGTGGCTTTTGATCTTCATTCTTGAACGTGAATGAGACAGGATTTGATACCCCTCTATGTAATGTTAGACGCCTATCGTACACTTTTGAGTTCCTTCCGTGATAACCGGAAATATAACCAATTACCAACTGGTTTAGTAAATACCTTTGTATTGTTTGCATAGTACATATTTAACAATATTTATGGATAGAGAATGAACGAAATTTTTAACACACTCAGGGACAAGTTCCCCTTTTTAAGCCTAATTAGAAAGGGTGATATGGAGTTTGTGGGCATTATACAAAATGAAGATGCCAATGTGATCAGTTTTTATGATTACGGAAGACTGATGCTACCTCAAGATAAGATGAGATATCTTAAATGCGGTGAAACTTGGTGGCACGAGTCTAATAGAAAATTGCCAATTAATATTTTTCTCAAAGGTGAGTTCAGATATTTTAGGTCAACATTGGTTACTTTAAATTCAAAGGATGTTGAAATCGTTCACGGACCCACAGTGAAACTTTCAGAAATTTCGAAGAAACGGGTGAAAAGGAAGACTATCCAATTAGTTAGACGACCTATCTAGTCTTCTTTTTTTCAGGAAGTATAGCACCTGTTGTAAGATAGTGTAATGTTAAAGGACTATCCGGCTTATAACTGCCATACTCTGAACGTTTTGAAGATTTGGATTTTCTAGTGCGTCTTTTGATGATTTTCTTTTTACTTTTTTGATGGTGCATCAAAACTATATTTAGCTCTGCTCAGCAAATTCATCTGCACAACTATTGCCTGTGCATATGCAACTGCATGTGACTTCTTAAAGAAATAACTTCCATCAGTTGGTTTTACCCACACTTCTTTCATTATGTCCACCCAATTCTTGTACATCAGTCCTCTTTTTGCCGGACGTATTATTGCCAATACAGCCGCAAGTTGTTCTATGTTTTTTGGTTCGAGACTCGAAACTATCTTGAAATGTCCGTTGAGGTGGAATAAGTTTTCTACAACCTTTGGGTCTTTCAGCATGTCCCAGTCCGGCTCTTGTATCATCAGTTCAACAAGTTCCTGTTCTGATTTAACGTCTTTGTAGATGTTGACGTTCAACATGTCTATCTTGAAATATCCTCTGTCCTCTGCGTTCTTGTAATCCAGTGAAGCGTGTCCGGTCACAGGATGTTCTGGAACAGCATGGAAGTATACACCAGTCTTGTGCTTTTCCGTTTTTCCCTCTTTTATCATTGTGGCAGGAGTGTGTTTGAATAGTTTTAATACTCCGTCCCTATCGAAAAAGTCTATGTCTACATCAGGCATTAGTGAATGCTTCCTTTCTCTTGTTGTCTGTGTTTTATAAACTTATCTTTGGCTCCAGGTTGCAAGACGTCTAGCACATCTAACAACTTTCTGTATCCTTCTGTGTTTACAATTTCTTCTGTCATCTTTGGCATTATTACTCTACCTATTGAGCCATCTTGTTTTATTATGATCGCACAGTCACCATCGTCAAACTCTAATGTGTCTGCTATTTCCAAATCTATCTTAGACAATCTTGGCCTCCTTTGCCGTGTCCTGTACCAGCATATGATCCGCGGGATAACTTTTCAATTTGCTTGGCCAGAAACTTGGGTTTATAAATCTTTCTATCATTTGTAATTGTTCGTCGTTAAATGATTTTAACATCCTTTTGCCTGCGTTGCAACCTAGCAACAACCAAGGACTTATCTTGCCTTGCTGGATGTGTTGCACGGCCCTGTTCGTATTCACTAATCGAAAGTAATCTGACCACTGTGCGTTCTGCTCGTTGGCCCAGTCCATCATTGTTGTAATACTTCTCTGAAGTGCGGCTTCCACAGGTTCAGATTTGAGTGCTTCTATCAAGTAAGTTTCGTATAAGTCATCTCTTGCCCAGTGGTCTAGTTTGATCTTTGATTTAAGAACAAAGTCTATATACTTCTCTGGATATAAAGGATTTATATGCATTATGAATCTACCAAATTTAACAAACGCATTGTAGTAAGGACTTTTGACAAAGTCTTCATAGGTTTTAAGTTTTGCGTTGTGTTGATGGATCTGATAAAATCTTTGAAACACCATGAATGCATTAACCACCCATTTTTCATCCCTCTGTAGGAATCTTCTTTTAGGCTCACACATATGTACCTGGAGTGTTCTTTCTTTGGTGAATTCTTTACCACAGTATGAACATTTATATTTTGATGCCATGTGCTTCTAATAACTCCTCTAGTTCTCTGTCAGTTATAATTTTGTCCAATGTTTCGAGATCTGATTCCTTCCAGTTTGGATAAATTTGTTGTAGTTGTTTTAAACTTTTATTTGGAATCCTTTTCATTGGTTTTATCCATGGATGGAACTGTGGTTTAAGTGCACCACACATGGCTGTTAGTATCCAACATAATTTTTTGTGTTTGCCAGATAGTGTAAACAAATTTTTATTAACACATTCGTTGACCATTTCCACGTAGTGTTCAACATAGAATGGATCCTTTGACGACACACTTGATGCGTATCGCATCAGCATAAATGGTGAATATAGCGATCTCTCATGATCGTCTATTCTGTCAAAGTAGTCTTTATTCCTAAAGTCTACTGCCTTAAGTCCATTGCGAAGTTCGAAAAACTTCCTCTTGCTTTTCTCTGTCATATTTTAATCCAAACATTGTACACTCTTTTGCGTTGGAAAAATAGAGTGTAAGTTTATCTTTTTTCATTTTAATTTCCGTAAATTTAATTTTTTCTTTTCTAGTCCAAGCAAAGAAAGAGTGTGGCCATTCTCGATTAGTCCAAATGAATGCACCCGATACTTTGATAATCGGTGCTTCTATTGTTAGGTGCTTTCTACCAGACCGAGCCATAATCTATCTGTTCGCATTGTCTTGAAATGTCCTTCACGAAATATGCACAAACCGGTTTCGGACCTCCTGATAGGGGGACAGCCAACATCTGTCCCGACTTAATTTTAGGAAAGTACCATTTTACTTCTGTGTATATGTCGACAATGTCTATGGGCATAAAATCAGGTTTGGAACTTGAAAGAGGGTTAAATGTGAAAGCATCAAATCCTCTGTCGTTCAAACTTGTAATTGGTAAAACGTGCATTTCTGACTGGCCCGCCTCACCTATAAGCATTTTCCAATCAAGAGGCATCTTTAACTTGTATTTGCCGATTTCAAGCACCGCCGCAGGTGCGTTAAAACTTTCTAAGAAAATTAATGGAATGTAAAAGAAATCAGGATTAGCAGGGTCTGAGTTATCCAACACTGCAAATCTTAATTTTTCGTCCACCCACTCGGGTATCTTTTCTAGTCTATATGTTCTGTTATCTAGTGTAAGGATTTTCATAATCTATTTTTTCTATATTATACGGGTAATTTGCTTCTTTGTAAAATTTTTTTCTTGCACCTAGATGCCTTTTTGCAAATTTACAAGAACTGGTAATGTCCCAAATCTGCACATTGTCTTTGTCTTCTGCCTTACGAATACCTCGTCCTATACTCTGTATTACTCTTACGAAAGATTTCCCAGGTTCAATAAGAACAAGATTGAATATCCTAGGAATATTAATTCCAACGGATGCGACGCCATATGTTGCAATAATAATTTTGTTTTGTGTTGTAGACACTTCATCGTAGTGTTCTTTCCTTTCTAAATTTTTTGTTGACCCAGATATAAACACAGAGTCGTTCAATTTTTTGTTTAATATTTCGCCCGCGGATATTCTGTCTACTAAAATCAATGTGTTTCCTGACGTCGAAATATGTTTTATTGTATTGGCTACCCATGACATTCGGGTACTGTCCGTAGTTAGCCATTTAAGTTCTTCTGCGTATGTTTTGAATTGCGGATGATCTTGTGTTTGCAAAATATTTACATGACAGTTTGCAAGTACACCTTTGTCTTGTAATTCACTTGCTTGTATTCTGTTTGCGACCTCACCTATACTACATTTAAGTCCCATGAATTCGTAGTCTGCTTTCGGGACTGTGCCTGTCAGCCCCCAACGAATTCCACAGTGTGCGAATGGACCTGTCAACAATCTTTTCAGTACATCTGCTTTTGCCATATGTACTTCATCTATAATCACAGTTTGTATACCATCGCAAAACTCTTTGAATTCAGTGCTATGTTCGTTTTTTGCTTTCTTTTCAAGTACATTTAGACTTTGCCATGTCGCGATTGTGTTGTACCTTCCAACTTCTTTTCTATCTCCGTAATACACTCCGGTGTCTAAATTACAAGCAAGGAAGTCTTCTTCTGTCTGTGTGACAAGACTTTTGTTTGGGACAATAGTTATTGTTCTTCCATACGGTTCCACTAACTGACACAGTGCCGCTGTGATTATGGTCTTACCTGCACCTGTGGCAATCTCTTGTATGCTTTGGGGGTTTTCGATGAACTTGTTTATTGTTTCAACTTGGTAGTCTCTCAACTCTATAGGTTGTCCTGCACATGGATGTTTGTCAGGCCAATTGATGTGTGACAAGTAATTTTTATCTACGGCTTTGAATTCTAAATCGTGCTTGTGGCGTTGGTCAACAACATCTATGTAAACGCCGCCCTCATCTAGTATAGGAATGATTTGGTCAACTAGATTAAGATATGTTGTGCCACCTAATCCAAAAAACGACACTTTGCCATCCCATCTGCCAAGTTTCACTGCTGGTAGATGTCTGGCATATGGTATCTCGTATTTGAATTTGTTTGATAATCTTTTACGCCATTCGAGAGATAGATTCTCAAATTTCACATTTACTTCGTCTTTTATTACTAATTTACAACTACTCATTCTAAAGTTTTACTATAACACGATCATGCCAATCCCAACTGCTTGGCTGATAGTCACTATAATACAACTTTTTTGGAAGATTTTCAAGTAATCTTTTAAGATTGTCGGTGCCTGTCGAATAATGACCTCCACCAATGGCAACCAAAGATGCTTTTGGTTTTACCTTACTTTTGATTAACGCTCTCGGTATTCTATTACGTACGAAAATAACTTTCGTGTTATCACTTATCAATTTGAACTGTTTGCTCATCTGATGCAATTCATATAGATTCTGGAAAAATTCTTCAGGTTTTTGATTGTCAACTAGCCAATGTTTTTGATCGGAAAATTTGTCAATATCTTTTTTATACATTGGTTCCTTTATATCAAAACCCCAAGAGCAGTCATTCAAAATATCAATGTTATGAGATTTGAATACATTCAACCATTCCCAACAGTTTCGTACATCCTCCTCCATGTGAATGTCACCACTTACAGGCATTATCAAGGGAAAACAGTCAAGTTCAATAAGTCCTTTGACTACTTCGTGTTTTGCAAAAGTTTTTGAATCTATCCAAAGTATATGACTATTTTTATGTGCAATTTTTTTTGCTATCGTTGTTGTTGCTGGCACGTCGATTCCGTTTGTTTCGATGTTGAAATTTTTGAGAGCGTCCACTTGCTGTAGAGTAGGCTTGTTCTTGAAATTGTTAGTCCAGTATTCCTGGAGAGGATCAGGAGCATTGTTTAATATTATTTCTCCACCAACTAGTCTTGCTGTTGGCTTACGGTATCCCACTATTTCTTTTTTAATTTCATCATAGTCGTTCAACAGACTGTCGTCACTAAATTTAAAATCATATCTCACTGCTATCAACGTGAGATAGTATGCTGTTACGTCGGTGTGTAAAAAAGTCCATTTTTTAGCCTCACCATCATACTGTGCATACATTCCAGGTAGACCACGCTTATCTTTAACACATCTAATTAATTGTATGACTTTTTTGTTGTAAGGAAACTTCATTTCTATTCTTGTCACATTGTCGTCGCCCACAAATTTTTCTATGCTTTTGTCAAAACTTATTACTCTGAAATCGTCATCATATACAGGATTGTCCAGCAATGGCTTAATATCCATACCATTTGCCTGAAACTTTGTAAGATATCTTTTCAGTATTACCAAAGCCAAACGGCCTTGTTTTTCCGTCCATGCATATTGAGCCTCTGCCAGCGAGGTCACTGTTGCTTTGTCTTTTGGATGTGGGTGAATTTGGTTCTGTTGGGCATCTCTCCAAAAATAATCATTATATGCTAATATTTTCAATGCTTCGTTTATGGTTTTTGGTAAATCTGTGTGCATATTGTTCATGGTATTTTAGATAATTACTAGTATATTATAGCATAACTGGTAATATAGTCAACCATGAAAAAACAAAGTAAACAAAAAAGGACCAAAAAACACACACTGAAAAAGCAGTTTAAAAGGACTTTGACTGCGAAGGAAAGTGTTACTGCATTTAGACCCACGCCGGTAATAGCGGCACATTGGTTTAGAAAACTAAATCAAATGCTTTTTAACAATAGACTCAGAGGTTGTGAGATACGAATAAAAAAATTACATCACGATTGGGGCAGATGTGTTGCGGACTGGGACAACAGGCAATGTAGGAAAGGCACCTTTAATCAACGAGTCATTCCGTTCGATAAGACTGATGTATACTTCTACATAGAATTACATGCTAAATTTCCAAAATGGAAGGACTTTATAGAAACTTTGGCGCACGAGATGGTACATCTTTATCAAATGCAAGTGATAAGAGATCCTTACTCTAACCACAACAAAAACTTTTATGCATTTGTACCTAAGTTTAAGTCTGTTGGTTTAAGACTGTATCGTTAAACTCTTTATAAGAAATCACTTTACTATTTCCTAAGTCTGTTCCGGTTTGAACATAATGCAGATATTCTGGCGGGTCGTCATGCACAATAGTATAGTTTACATAAGGTCTCATCTTTAACATATCTCTAAATTGTTTCAACCATCCTTCAAAGATATGATCCCCGTGTCGCTCTCCATAACAAACAGTATCTTGGTACATGTTATTAAATTTTCCTTTGCCATACTCTCGGAAGTCATATCCTATTAGGTATATGTTTTTGTGTCCATGGACACCAGCGGTCCAAAATGCGGCATTGCCTGATATCCAGTGCGGATTGTTTGGAATAAGATGTAACATACCTTTACTAGATTTCCTATTAACTTCGAGTGCTGGTGCATAATGAATAGTGTTTAAACCAACACAGTCTTCTACCATCTGCAAGGTCATTTTTGCATCTACTGAAAAAATATAATCAGGCATGAAATCTCTGTACAGTGCATTACATCCATATGTTTGTCCTGTTGCTCTCAATGTGTTTAGGTCAAAGTCTTTACGCGAAGGTCCATTGCCGATACAGTATGCATTGCCACGTGGCACTGCCTTTACTTTATCTTCATAGAAGGCAGTTTCCTGTATACGCTTACCTTTTCTTATAATTGTGTTTACCACAACTGTTTCACCTAGGTATGAGGTCCACTCGAGTGGCTGTATCTCAATTTTTCTTCCTAGATCAATCTGTTTCATATTACCTTAAATATTTTTCTTCTAATCTTTTTTTGATTCTGGACCATGGCAATCCTGCCTCAATTTCATCTTTGAACCATTCTGTGTAACTCAGCCAGTTTGCCCAATTTATTCTGCTAGGCATAGCAGGTGTGTTTATGTCTGATATCTTTATGTTTCCAACATCGTGGCAAAGACTTGATTCCGAAACAAACACAGGTATTCCTTTGATCACTGACTCCATTGCAGGATTAGAACTATGGTTTACTACGGCCCATGTACGTTCAAGGGTGAATTTAAAGTCGGTGTCATCATATGTTTTGTAATCTCTTCTTGGTAGTCTTACCTTTACATTTTCAAAATCATTCTCTTTGAATTGAATTATATTTCTCGGGTGTGGTCGCACTAATATAGGCCTAGTTGTATACTTCCTGATTTCCCTTATCTGTTGCGTTATCCATTTTTCCATCCTTGGGAGACCTTTCCATTGTTCAGAAGCATCATGTTGACCGCAAATTACAATCATCTCCCCTGTTGGATTCCATGGACGAAGCGTGTGTTTGAAAAGTGGCCACCGTTTGTCGTCAAACGTCTGATTGGCAAAATCTGCATCTCGATTGATTCCATTGATCCCAATTTTGAAACTGTGGTTCCTTCTTAATCCGCCGACCTCTATTACTATTACAGGTAGGCCCTTACTCCTGTATTCGTTCCAAATTCTTTTGTACTGTTCCATTCTCCCCCGCCACAACACGCTCCATATCACTGCCACGTCAGCATTTGTTGACTTGTTTAATACTACTTGATCACCTGCATCTCTGACACTTTTTATAAATGCATCAAATATAGGTTTGGAATTCAAAGGTCCATATTCTGTCCAAATTTCTAGTTTCATTAGTTTCCTTGTTTCCCTTTTGCAACTTTGCTCACTATGTCCTCTGCCTGTTTCGGATCAAATTTTATACCACCAAACGGATCATAGGATTCGACATTCTGCCAATATGATTCCTGTCGGTCACCACGGAGATCACTTTTACTACTTTTACCCTTGACTTTCCTTTTGCCTTTCATGTGGTCAATGTATGCTCCCAACACGCTGTTAATGAATACGTGGTGTCCTTTTGCACCTGCACCTTTTCCTATATCTTGTCCGTCTGCCGGTGCAATACGTTTAACACACTGCCAGAATAGATAACTGTCATGCCACTCTAGTTCTTTGAATATTGTGTCATTGACATACATGTCTGTCCAATACTTCATAAATTTGTCAACTTTAGAATGCTTTGTGTTGTAGCATACCCATCCACACTCTGGATATTTCTCTCCACGTCCTAAAAAATTAACAAGTTTTGTTTCGGGCAAAAGGCCTACAACAAATTCTTTTGTTATTGTCCTGAATGTGTACGTGTCAGCATCTAGCCATAACACATAGTCTGTTCCTGCATTTTTAATTGCATGATCAACAGCAAAAGTTTTATGAGCAAATCTAACAGCGTCCCAAAGGTAAGAACCTTTTCCTTTATCGTTTTTGCCAGCTCTGGGGTCTCTCCTAACTCCTCCTGCTATCTCTGTTACCTCACCGTTCGCCACCGGATCGTCTTTGTGTCTTTCTTTGAACTTGACTAGTTCGGGATTAACTTCTTCTATGTTGATATACTTCACTTTGTTGTGTTCTAAGTCTGGTTTATCTCCTTCGTGATATGCATGAAGCATGACGTCATTGGGCCAAAAGTCAATATGACTTTGTAGCATTCTTTTAGCATACGCATTCCATCTGTTAGGCGGAAACGTTGTAACGACGGTCAATGTTTTCATTAAAGGCCCAACCTCTGTTTGAATCTTTTATACACAGTACCATCCTTAATTTCTTTTATGCTCCACATCTTGTAACCAAGATCGTTTACCCATTGTGTCCTATCAGGATATTCTGGTGTTTCTATTTTAGATAGATCTTTGTTTGCTACAGGCCAACAAATTGCAAGATCGCTCGTAACAAAGGTAGGGATTCCACGAATGCAAGAGTCGACGCTGGCAGTAGAATTGTGAGTAACAAAAGCATGACAATTATTTAAAGCCTCTTGGAAATGGAATCTATAATGCTTTTTCTCATCACCCATGAAATGTTTCTGTGTAAACTGTATCTCAACATCATCAGGCAGTTCTGCACTGCGTCCATCGATGTTTGCCACATTGTTTGGATGTGGCCTAACAATAAATTTTCTTTTAGTAAGTGGTCTCAGTTTTTCATATACGTTGTTGAACCAATCAATAGGATCGAGCTCATTCATACTCCAATTGTCTTTGGGTTGTAGTCCGAAAAGTATAGGATCATCTGGATTGGATTTCCTCCATGGCTCGTAACGTACTTTGAATTTTTTTACCATCATCTCCCAACGATCACTGGGACTGTTATCTGACAAGAAGTCGCCGTCGTTCATAGGAGTATACAACGAGACCCTAAAGTGATGGTCCGGAGATGTTGAGACGTTTCCAAAACTTGACAGCAATCCGCCATCAAATGTGATTAAAGGAATCTTTTTTGCTCTGCAGTTGTTTGCAAGTTCTCTGCGTCTTCCTTTTGTATGATGCATTTGCTTATCACCACCGTAACCAAACATTGCCGCCATGGGTGCAGTTGGTGTCATTTCACCTTCGACGGTTGGTCCTGTCATGTGCTCATTCACTATGATTGCTTCATCACCCGCGGCTTCAATGCCTTCTTTCAAATGATACAAAAGGTCATAACTGTTTCCACGCTTACGGTCTTTGACAGTTCTTCTAAATATTTCAACCTTCATTAAGCATTCTCCAAGCAGTACCGTCTGCCATTTCTTGTAGTGTCCAATTATTATACGCTAAACTTGAAAATAATGCAATCCTGTCACCATATACTGGCGTTTCTATCTTGCTGAAATCGGTTTCTGATATTGGGGCGGCCGCACTATTCACAGGGTCGCAAAATACAGGTACGCCATTGATCAAACTAGCCACCATGGTGTTAGAGTTGTATGTTACCATTGCATGATAATCATTCCAATTTATTTCACCTTTATGGACGGTCTTTGTTTCAATTTTTACTGTTGCACCAATGTGATCTTTGCCAACTATTGGGTTGTAGGGTTTCTCTCTGATGTCTATATCTCTGTCTGTGTTTTTACGTAAAGTTTTAATCGTTTTATCCAGCCAATGTGTTACTCCAAAAAAATTTGCTATTGCATTTGTTGGAGGCAGTACTAAAATCTTCTTTCCTTTTTTCCATGGTTTGATATCTTCTTTAAAATTTTCTTCATAACGATCAATTGGTCTGTTTTGCAAAACGTTCTGGCAGTGTTTATTTTTTGTTATTCTTAACCAGTGCGGGGCCACGTGAGCATTTGTGAAGTAGCCGTGATCCATAAAATAGAAAGTTTTATTTGCCTTTTCACAATCCTTGTATATCTCTCCAGACCCTGCCAGTATTCCGTACATGGTCAAATCTTCTGCAGGCAGGCCTTTCAGGTGCCGGAAATGATAAATTGTGCCCTGTCCGGATCCCTTTACAAAAGCATCGATATATCGTTGTGTCCTTGGTTTGGTCGTATGTATACCTGATAACATTATCTTCTGTTTTCCTGTATTTCAAACATCTTACGCTTGGCAACCCTATTGAACTCCGCTATGATATTAACACTTCGCCTGTGCAGTGTTGCATTCTGTCTAGCAGATACGCCGTGTACACATTTTGTTGAGTTGTTACAAAAAGCAACTAGTGTGTTTGGTTTGTATGGCACTGTCTTTACTATTTCGCCTGCCTTGTCGCCAACGGCCCTACCACCATTTTTATTAACCTCATGTATATGCTGATCTGTCTTGTGTATTTGAAATTCACCGCCTGTGCTAAGGTCATCTTTGTAAGGCAAATAAAGTAATGCCGCATAAATTTCCCTAGGATTATCGATGTGAGGAGTCCTCGAACTGAAGTCGATGGGTTTGTGCATGACAGTTTGACAGTCAGTGCCAATCCAGTCATTACCTTTATCCCAGCCTCTTGGACTTAGAGTATTTTCTAAATTTTCTATGTGTGGCACAAGATCACCAAATGCTTCTTGCATCTCTTTGTAAAAAGTTGATGATGTATGGTACTCGGTGAATTCTCTCCATATGTTGGCAACTTTTCCTGGCTTCAACATTTGATCTGCCTTAAGTCTATGGCATATCCCTGAGTCAAAAGGTTCTGTTTCCAGAAGTTGATCTTTTGGCCATTCTCTTTCGAGACTATCGTATATCTCTTGTGGCAGTGCATTCTCAATTACAAAATGAGGATATGGTTCTAAAATTAAATTTGGTTTTTTCTGTAATACTGAAATGTTCATTCTAGTTCCTCCATTATTTCGGGTATGTTAATTTTAAAATTTATCATGTCACTGAATCTCTTGATGCCTTTTGGTTTGGCGCCTTTTTCTTTTGCAATTGGCTCAACATCTGCAAGATACAATTTGTGTTTCAAATTTAAGTTGTGTGCCAGCAAAGGATAAACTTTTTTATGTATCATGTTTCTATCTTGTATTTCAATTACTTTCGTTCCAGGTTGGCACCACAACAAGTTTACTAGTCCTGCTCCATGAGCCGCAAGAATGTGTGTGGCCTCAGCAAAAGTTTTCATTTGGTCCTTAATACTTAATTTTTCTAAGATAACTGATTCCCAGCCTTTAAGTTTAAGTAGCAATTCATCTGAGTTAACCAATCTTCTAGATTTTGCACCTGGTCTTAACACTAATATTTTCCTATGTGGTTTGACCCCTTTCAAATTGAAAAGTCCTTTGAAGTGCCTTAACCAAGGAGCCAAAGGCGGAACAATAACACCGTCCTTCGAATTACTCATGCTTGGTACAATTAAATGTTTAAATTGCCAGGTCTCATCTTTAGGCATTACAACTATTTTTATATCTGGAAAAAGTTCTTTACAAACTTTTTCAAAGTAAGGACTACTGTTTGCCATTATGAAACAGTATCTGGCAAAATTTGTTGACCATCTTTTCTCTAAAAGTCTAAACTTTGAAATAACATCTATCCATATGTGCCATGGATTTCCTGTGCTCTCAGGATCTATAGGTAACCAAACATAAGTGTTATTTTCATTGAAATATTGTTTTACTGGAGGGAGTTCTATCTGCATATTGTCTGCCCATTCCGTCCACAAAGAGTGTGACTTGTTTGGTTTATATTTGCTTTTATGAGTCAATGGCCATATGTATTCTGTAATCATTTTGTTTTCTCTTGTAACAAGAATTGGGCAACTGTGAACTTTGCACTCATGAAATTCTGCCACGAATGTTGGTAAACTAGTAAAGTTTGGATCAACTGAATCATGATACGGTACAGTGTAGTTGTACTCGGGGTCAACCATTTCCCATCTGTCCAGGAAATATCTCAATGAGTTTATGTTTTTTACTGACATTTTACTAATAATTATGTTATAATACACGATTATGATTTTATTTTCGAATGGATGCAGTTTCCTTACTCCCCGTCCAAAAGATGGGGTAAAGACATTTACCACAAAAATTATTGCAGAAAACTATGACATGAAGTTAGCAAACTTGGCCATGGGAGGCAGAGGCAATACTCGGATAAGTTTTTCAACAAAAGTTTGGTGTGAACAGAACAAGGAAGAAGATATTTTCGCGGTCATTGGGTGGTCTAGTTCCGTTAGGAACGATTATGTGACCAATGACGGATGGAAGAAAGGCCGTATTCCAGGGACAGGTCTCACGTGGAGAACATGGAAGACACTAGACAACGTAAGTTTCATAAGGAATCACAAAGGTTGGGACATTGAGAATAATCTTACAATGAATTTTCTTGATAATGTTTTCAACTTACAAAATTATTTTGAACGTAAGCGAATACCCTATGTGATGTACAACTCATTGCCTAATAATTTTGGCAACGGAACAGAAGACTTCAATACAATTAGAAATGCACTAAACATGGACAGATTTTTCAGTCCAGCAGTAAGCCAACTTGAATTTGTGTCGGACAAAAATTTAATCGTAAGTCAAAATGATCCACATCCGTCTGCAGAAGGACATAGGCAGTGGGCAATACAACTACAAGAATTTATAGATGCTAACAATTTACGCACCATTTAATAATAAAAAAAGCAAAGCATACGAAGTATTTGACGGTGTTGAAAAATCATGGCCCGAACAAACAAAAATGTTGAACAACCAAGTGGAAACAGAGCCTGTGCCAAATTCTATGTTTTGGGGATTTGTTGGCAACAACATGGGAATGGTAAAAAAACTTGAGGCACGTAAACATCAGTTTTGGTTTACAGACACTCCATATTTTGGAAGATTTGATAATAATAATTTGAAACCAGATAATCATTATTGGCGTATATGTAAAAATGGGATACATGCCCAGTATTTGAAAATGTGCAAGTCAGATAGATTTGATAAATTTGGCATTAGTATTAAAGCGCCTGACTTTAAAGGCAGTTACATTTTGGTGTGTCCCAGTTCAGCAGGTATACACAACTATATTGACCAGCCAAACTGGACTCGCGAGACAGTTGAAAAAATAAAGAGATACACAGACAGACCTATTAAAATACGACATAAGCCGAGAGGCAGGGGAACATCAGGACCAAGCGAAGCGACTGTGCCCCTATCCGAGGACCTTAAGGATGCCTGGGTAGTTGTAACAAGTTGTTCCATAGCGGCGGTTGAAGCACAATGTATGGGAGTTCCGGTCATATGTGATGAGAAAAGTTTTGCCAAGGAAGTAGGAGCACAGGGATTTGCCGACATAGAAAATCCATATTTTGTTGGCTGTGAGGATTGGCTCTACAGCCTTGCATACCAGCAGTTCACACCAGAAGAAATAGCCAACGGCAAAGCAGTAGAAATATTGATGGATAAAAATCTGCTATGAGTATTGAACAACTATCAAATGGCTTATGGGTACCATCAAATGATGCACAAATAGAACAGTGGCGTGAAAAAGGTTATCCACATATGCAGGATACTTGTCTTAAGAAATTAGTAGAGTGGTGCAAGACTAATGATAAGAAATTCAATCTTATAGTTGATGTGGGTGCATGGTGCGGCACTTGGACGTTGTCTATGTTAAAATATGCAAAAAATATCCATTGCTATGAACCTAATAATTTACATTATGGATGCCTTACAAGAAACATTAATAGTTACAGTAATGTCGAATCGTATAATCAAGCAGTAGGCAACAAAGATGGGTATGTAAAACTTACAGAAGAAATTGCTACTCAAAATACTAGAGTTTTACTAGAAAACGGTGAAACAAAAATAAACAAGTTAGATTCTTTAGGATATAAGCATGTAGATTTCATTAAAATAGATGTTGAAGGACTGGAGATGGAAGTACTCAAGGGTGCGGCCAATACCCTAGAAAATGTTGAATATTTGATGATAGAATTAAATGGCAATAGTGAAAGATATGGCAGTAGTAAAAAAGATATTAAGGAACATTTAAAGGTATTAGGATTCAAAATATTGATTAAGTCTTGGCCAGACATTGTATACATAAAAGCATGATGTACGAATACTTGAAAAAAATCAAAGTAGAAAAAGATTTCACACCCATCAGAGTTTTGGATATAGGTGCAAACATCGGGCACTGGACCAAAAGTGTCAAAGAAATTTGGCCTGATGCTGGATATACCTGCATAGAAGCAGGGCAAAAATATGAAAAGCATCTAAAGGAGATATGCCATGAATGTTACATCGCAGTGCTTGGTGATAGCAACAAGGAAGTCAAAATGTATCTGCGTGAAATAGATAAGGGAAATAAAAAGAAGATTACGTACACAAAAGGATCCACAGTATTTGGAATTTTCAAAGATTTTGAGATTAGGCAAATGCAGACTTTGGATGAATTGGTTGGTAAGGATGCACAGTTTGATTTGATAAAACAAGATGTGCAAGGTGCCGAGATTATGATAATGAATGGTGCTCCAGATATATTTGCACGTGCAAAGTATGTGATTCAAGAAGTAAATTTACATAAGAATAAACATTTTTTAGATATGCCGTCGGAAAACGAAATGGATGAGTACATGTTTCAACTAGGTTTTAATCACAGTGAAGTTATTGAACAAAAAGAAAATTCCGATCAAATAGATAAAATATATTTTTGATTTATGAACTGAAAAGATTTATAAGTTCTTTCTTCCAGTCGTCCCCATATTCACAATCACGATAGCCATCAAACCAAGGACCACCTTCTGTGTAGTGTAATATTTTTGGAGAGCCGTCTCTAGGTTCTTTGTACCAACCCACTAGCCAGTTATATTCTAAAGGTAATGATCCAATCTCGTTGTCATCGAGCCAACTGAACCTGTGTAGAAATTTTGGTGATTCTTCATTTAGTAATTCTGGAGTTAATATTTTATTTTTAGGATGTTCACAGTTCCAAATAACCATGCTTGACCAGTTTTTCCTAGGGTAAACAGTTTGGACCTGTCCGTCCATTTTTGTGGTTTCTTTTGGTGTGTAGTCATGTTGTACAACTACAACTGCTTTGGAGTTGTCGCAGTACTTTACAAGTTCGTGAGATGGTATCTTCCAAAGGAAATCACAGTCGCAAAATACTGCCCACCCTTTGAAGTCGTTAAGATACGGAACAAAGAATCTCGTAAAAGTAAATTCTGTTGATGCCAGTTTATCCACAGGTCTTGTGTACAGACCTTGGTCTCGCATCTGTTTTTGTTTAAGAGGTATTACTTCAGCAGATGGATCTCTTCTCTTGATGCTGTGTTCACATACTTGATATGCTATGTCTTCTCTGCTGTCGTGTCCAACGTATATTTTCATTTTCTTCCTGATACAAGTTGATGTATTTCTTGCCAATTATTTACTCTGGTGATATCAGGATGTTCAAAATCTCGATTGTATGGATGGTCTATTAATATAGTCTTTAAACCGTATTTGAGCCCGGTTATAGCGTTCTTAGGCTTATCCTCGACCCAATACAGTCCGGTGTTGTGAAACTCCGCCAATGCTGAATCTTTGTCCGCTCCTGTTTCTAGAATATGGTAATTTGTGAAGATGTGATGTCCAAAAAGTTCACCTAATCTTTTCTTCCTGACAGTCTGTGCGGGTATGTCAGAAGTCTGAGATGTGATCGGAATAAATGTCCAACCTTCTGCGGCCAATAACTTTACCCAGGTCTGTGAATCGGGCATAGGGCACTGCGTGGCCATCCAAGCACTTTTATTGAATTCACGTATCTCTTTTCGTATTTCAGGAATGGTAAGACCAAAACGTTCCGCCATTTCATAGGTGTTCTCTTTGTTGGGCAACAGTTTGTAAGGATATACCCTTTCTTCATTTTCGGTGTAGTATGAACGCTGTAACATCCAATCTGTGAAATGTTTTTCCCATTCCAACAAAACGCCATCGACGTCTGTAAGTATTATTCTATTATTTGATATCGGCATCTTCCATTCCCGCTACTCTCAGTTTTACAATGTTTGTTATTTGCCATTGTTTCTGATCTAGACCTTTGGTGATACCTAAGTATTGATTTCTAATTAATGCAAAGTCATTTACAATTTTTGTCAAATCAACAACATCATCTTCACCGTCTACGTATTTTTCAGCATCTCTACTAGACAATGCCCTGTTGTAATTTTCTAAGAATTTTTTAAATGTTTTAGATCGAAGACGTCTTAATTCTATATTTAGGTATTCAAGTATTGCCTCTAGTTGTTGTAGTTGTCCAAATCTTTCTTCGACTATCCCGGGAAGTGCCGCACTTGCTCTTTCAAGATTTCCATATATCTTACACTGCTTCTTTGCTTCTAGTAATTCTTTGTCAAAAAATGCTATACAATCTGGAATTTTATTTAGGTTCCTACTTACTTCGTTGTACCAGTTTATCATTCATCCTCACCGTACGTTTCTTCTTCGTCGTCTTCGAACACGGTATTGATCGCTTCTTCTAGTTTTGGATCGTATTCTGCTGATGCTTTTATTTCGTCATGTTCCACACCTATGTCTTCTAGGCTTTTAATGAAGTCGATAGCCATGTCTAACTTTTGTCTTTCAGGGACGTAATGTATTATCGAACTCCAGAGTCGTTCTATATCTTCGTGTGTGAAATCTACCATCTTATTCTTTGTTCTGTTCTGTTGATTCGGCAGGCATAATTTCTTTAAAGTCGGCCATTATCATATCTAATTTATCACCTGTCCAGGCTTTCCTAAACTCTATGTGTTCTTTTCCTTTGGAATCTATGTATTTCAATCGGTTTCCTGTTTGTACTAGTAACCCTTTTTTTTCAAACAAGTCAACCAGTCCACTGTAAGGATCCATGCCCGTATCGTAAGGAATTTTTACTTGTACACCTTCGAACGGTTTTGCATATCTTGTTTTCATTACTTTACAAGCGGCTCTTATACCTCTGACGTCGCTTACTTTGTTTCCTTTTTCATCTTCTTTTAGTTTTAATTTTTTCATCGCAACAACAATGCTTGACGCATATATAAATCCTTGCCCGCCTGATATTTTGTCATCCGGGTCAAACATATCTTGCGATGCGTATGTGTGGTTGGTTGCTATGAGTCCTACATTCCAACTGCCAAACATGTTCACACAGTTTCTTACAAGTGCTGTTAAGGCTTTAGGTTTTCTACCCAAGTCACCTTTCATTTCACCTGCTTCGAACTGATTTACATCTGTTGGTGTTAGTAACATACCTAGACTGTCTATTACGAACAGCACTTTAGGTGCACCTTCTTTGTTGTCTGCGTGTTGATCTTTATAACCTTTCATAAACTCAGAAACAGTTTTGGCTACATCATCGACCATTGACATACTTAATTTCATAAGTTTGTCCTCTGATGTATCCACATTCAACGCCTGTAACCATTGTTCGTCTAAAGCATTTTCAGTATCAATTAGTATAACAAATATACCTTGGTCCTGTGCGTTCTTAATTATGTTGCCTGATGCAATGTAAGATTTACCTGCACCAGACTCACCGGCAAGTACTGTAACCTTGCCTAGGGGAATACCTTTATTGAAATCACTTGTCATCAAATAGTTTAATGCGTAATTGCCTGTTGAAATCCAATCAGTTGGGTCGCTGAATCCTATGCCTAGTCCTTGTATAGATTTGGTTATGCTTTTTCTAAATTTTGTTGCGTCGAATACTTTTGTCATTTTTCAGTTCCTTTCTATTATTATATTTGCCTTACTGTCTTTTGTCAAATGTTCTGTGTTAATTGTGTTTACTTTACCAATTGGTAGCACTCCGATGCCAAGTTTTTTATCAAATGCATCTACATTATTTTCACCACACCAGTCTAAGAATCCTTGTTCAAATATATTTGGGTTGTTACATAGTGATATTTTTATATCAGCACCTATGTAATGATTATTTTTTACTGCATTATAGTCTATTGGTAAATTATCATGCCAAAGATCTATAAAAGTTTTTCCAAGTTCGTTGTAAGCGAGATAGACTTCGTTTTCCTTCATATCAAATTGTATCAGGTCATATTCGTTGGGTAGAAGTTTCACACGTGGCAATGTTTTTCTTGCTTTTGTCCATTGTATAGGAAATGTGTTAATATTCTTGTTATCCGATCCATGTTCTAATGCATGAACACAGAAATTTAAATCTCTCACGCTTTCCTTTACACTATTTGGTGCTATTTTCATTAATTTGGTTGGGTTATCGAACTCACCTGATAATTTTTCAAAAGCAATATGTAAACTGTTATAAAAATCTTGATCATCCCAATCTAGTGTTTCCGGTACTTTTATAAAGTCTTTCTTTATAAATTCATTAATATTTTTTATTGCATTAAGCAGTATTTCTTTTACCTCGGACTTTGGTCTAAGATGGAAAAATGATCTCTTATGATCAATGTCCTCTCCGTCGCCCACATAAATGTTTTGAATAAGTTTTTTCCATTTGTGGGCGACAGAGTGATTGTAAAGGTCTATACGAAATGCTTGTTTACCGTCGATTTCGTATAACATCTGTCAGATTATTTTGCTTGTCTTGACCTAATCAACTTCAAGATGTCTTCTGCTCTCTTGGCACTGTCTCCTGCAGGAGCCGTGGCCGCCGCTGGTTGTGGTGCTGGCGCTGATTCAGTTACAGGTGCCGCTGTTGGAGCCGCCTCTGTGACCGGAGCCGCCGGAGCCGATGCAGTTGGTACAGACGTTTGTGGTCTAGCCTGATAAGCCATTCCTGCCGGTCTGAAATACTGTCCGTACTGCTCAAGATCATAAGCCTCTCCATCCACAGATTTTTCAAATAATTCTTTAATTATTTTTACTTCTGCTTCGGTTGGTTCTTTTGGTCTGAAGTCACCTAGGTTGTGTAAACCATGCGTGTCGATTGCGGCCCTCTCTGCCTCATCTAATGCACGTTCTCTTCTTGACCATTTTGATGTTGAGTAGTCAGCGTATCCACCTTTAGTTGTTTTAGTAATTCTAAAGTCAACACCCTTAACGTAATCAGTTGGCATTTCTTCCATCTCTGGATCCATCAATGCACTTCTGATGATGTTAAAGATCTGAGGTCCGATTATGAATCTTCTGATCGGATTCTCAGGTTGTGTGTCCTCTGCTAGTGGATTTGTTGTTACAAACCCTTGGAAAATGTAACTTTTCTTTTTCCAATATTTCCTGCCCATGTCTTCCATGCTCTTGTCTTTGAACCATGGTCTAACTTCTGTTAGGACCGGACAAGTCTTTCCATACATCTCCATGCATGGTACTTGCACCGTTACCGGTCTTGAATCAGTCTGACCCTTTATACCTGCGAAAGGTAGTTTGATCATGTTTCTTTCAGTCCAAAAGAAAGTGTTGTTTGTGTCCTTATCAGGTAAGAACCTAACAACTGCTTCCGAGCCTTCTGATATGTTCCAGTGTGGGTAAATGGCGTTGTCTCCGCCTGTTGATGAAGTGGAGC
>TARA_B100001115_G_scaffold175153_1_pt1 | contig 26062 bp, 25 predicted proteins | sample TARA_B100001115 | Tara Oceans TARA_B100001115 (sample SAMEA2622652) | marine metagenome | biome: marine biome (ENVO:00000447); feature: surface water layer (ENVO:00002042); material: "saline water (ENVO:00002010), including plankton (ENVO:xxxxxxxx)" | depth 5 m | reverse complement strand
GGTAGTGGATTAGTTGATAAATCAGCGCTTACAGGTGAATCATTACCACAAAAACTATCTAAAGGAGATTTTGTAGAAGCTGGCTTAGTATTGACTAAAGGCCCTGTTATTATTGAGACATCTTCTACTGGAGAGAATACTCGTCTTAATGAATTAATTAATACAACTAAAAAATATCAAGAGGCACCCACAAGAATTCATTCAATGCTAGAAATATTTACTAACGTTTGGGTACCTTTAGTACTATTTGGTTCGATATTTATTGCACTTATTATCCCAGAGACGGTAGTCGGAGACAATGATAGACTTAGGATTGTTTTACTATTGTGGGTAACTGCTTGCCCGTGTGCATTGCTGATTTGTTCTCCAATTCCGCATGCAATATCAATTTCAATGGCATCTAACAAAGGCATTATTGCAAAAGGAGGTGATGTTTTAGAAAAAATAGCCAAGGTAAATTTAGCTCTATTAGATAAAACTGGAACTTTAACGGCAGGTAAACCACAGGTTACCGAAATTTTTTTGACCAAAGGTACTAGAATAAAAACTGTATTAGGTATTTCTGCAGGACTGGAACTGTCTTCAAATCACCCATATGCTTCAGCAATAATAGACAAGTGTGAAGGGGAAAAAATCACACCTTATCTGATTAATGATTTAAGTGATGAAAATGGAGGCATTCGCGGAACATATAATAAAGAAAATGTGGCAATTGGAAATAAACAATGGATTGAAGAACAAGGTATTGCAATTCCAAATGAACTAATTGGAAAATTAGATGCCAGTGAATTGACAGGGATTTCCATACTAGCCAAAGGCGATAATGCTGTAGCAGTTTTCGGGTTCAATTCTGATTCCCTGAACCCTAATTCTACAATATTGATAAAAAATCTTAATAATTTGGATATTAAAGTAGAATTACTGAGTGGAGATAACCAAAAATCTGTAAATAAAACTGCAAATGATTTGGGAATTCCTGTGAACATATGCAAAGGTGGTTTAAGTCCAGAAGAAAAGGTTGATTGGATTGAAAAACGTTCGAATACTCATTTTACTCTTATGGCTGGAGATGGATTTAATGATGCTGCAGCAATGGCAAAGGCAGACGTAGGTATCTCTGTAGGCAATAAAGAACAAATAAATCTTGATGCGGCAGATGTGATGATACCTTCTGAAAGACCGGATCTGATAGCATCTTTATGTGAATTATCTAGAAAAACAAAATCTGTTGTTATTCAAAACTTAATTCTATCAATTTCACTTAGCTTAATTTTAGTAATTTCCGTAATATCTGGAAATAACAATCAGATTTGGATAAATGTACTAGCACATGAATTTTCAGTATTATTAGTGATATTAAATGCGATGAAACTAAGTTCGTACAAATTTCCAGACAAGAATTTTGTGCACACCCAAGAAGTGAATTATAACCCCATTTTGATATTAATAAAAATCGTAAAAGATTCATACGAAGATTCGAAACAAGTTTTACAAATTATATTTAATAAAACTCTTTAGCGACCAATTCATATATCTCTGATGTCTACCGATGTCAAGGTACTATGTCCAAGATTAGAGGAGATCCTAAACAAATTGCATTAGCTCACCCAACCCGAGCGGCAGTGTATAATCTGTTATGCGCAAGAGAAGAAATGGCTACCGTAGAACTAGAAAAAGAGATTAAAATTACAAGATATCATCTTTATCACCATCTTAAACAGTTAACAGAAGCTGGTTTGGTCGAAAATCATAGAGATAAAGGGAGAGCAAAATTCTGGAAGGTTAAGGAAATTTTTGATAACACCCCCGACTCAAAAAAATCTGAACCTTCCATTGGTGAATCAATCATAAATAAAATTCCTAAAGAATTAATCCAGTTAATTAAAAATGGAGGTGATATTCTTTTTATTCCTATTGAGTCATCTGCGGCCGAAGCTATAAATGCCAAGGCAGCGATTAATGCAATCTCCAAAGAAATGGGCTTAGAATTAGAACTACCATTCACCTTCGTACCTGGTGGAATCTTAGTAGTTTCAAGAGGTCGATAAAATGGAACAAATAACTCCCGAAAATATGGATGAAACTAGTATTACCTTAGTTTCAAAAGTTAATATCCCTGCTACCTATTGTCCAAAGTGTAAACTTCTACTTCCAGAAGGAGCTGGTGAAAAACAATGTATCAGTTGTGGTGCAAAAGTGATAGTCAAACTACCATCACTTGAAAACGAGTGGGAAAAAGAAAGAGTTGCTTGTCCAAAATGTTCCAAAGTGCTAATTGCTGGAGTAAATAAAAGACCTTGTAAATTGAAATGCTCATCTTGCAATCAAAAATTTACATTAACTAAAAAAATCATGAAAATTGAGATTTGTTGCCCAAAATGCGAAAGAAAGCTAAGAATAAAAAGATCACCTGGGGAAAAAATAATCAAATGTCCTGCTTGTGAAATGGATGTAAAAATAAAGTGTTAAATCATAGAATGGTTCAATGTAATTTGTCCCAAATTAATCTCTTCTTGAAATTTTTTACCTACCTCGTTTAATAATGATAAGAATACGTGTCTTTGTCGGTGGGATGCGCTTGAGTGTTAGCGGTAGCAATAATGATAATGAAATTTCAAAAGTGAATGAAGACGTAAGAAATAGTAAACCAAGCCTTGCAGCTCTGAGAAATTCAATTACGGGAAATGATTCTGGAACTACATCCCATACTATGTCAGAATCTGAAAGACGAAGAGAAGAACAAAAAATTAAATTAGATATTACCAGAGAAAGAAGATTAAGACTTCTAGAACAGAATGATAGACTTCAAACCATAAAGAAAAATGTGGAAATGGAGCTCGAACTACAACATCAACTAACCCTCGAACAACTTGAAACTGAGTGGAGAAGAGAAATGGAGGCCGATTTAACAAAATTACAGCAAGAAACTTTACACAACAATGAAAAAATCTTGCGAGAAGAATTTGAACAAAAATTGATTAGAGAACAAAGTCAATTATTTGACGAAATTAGGACTCAAAAAGAAAGGAAGTTAGAAGAATTTCGTAATCACACCAATACAAGATTAGAAAATGAATTAAAAATAGAATTCCAAAAAAGATTAGAATTTCATCGTGAAAGACTTGAAATCGAATTTAATCAAGCTTATTTTGAACAATCTAATGCACTAAGCGAAAAAATACGAGATGACTTAGAGAAACAATTTGAAACCGAAATTAATGCTGAAGAATTTAGATTAGAAAGCCTCCACAAAGATAGATTATCTGAAAGAGAGTCTCAATTACGAACCTCAATTAAAATTAGATTAGAACAACAAGCAAAAGAACGAATGGAAGAGCGTGAAGCGCAGTTAAGAGCTGAATATGCAAGAAGGGGACGACAAATTGAAGAAGAAATTGCTATTCAAATTCAATCTGAAATCGAAGGAGATATGAAAGAACAAACTAGTTTACTTGAACAAGAAATGAGAGAGGATGTTGAAATGGCTCTGGCAAGAAGAAAGGAAGAGCTTAGAACCCTCATTGAAAGAGAATTAAGTGAGAACTACTCTGATAAACTTGCTGACAGAAAATCAAGATTGCAAGAGAGGTATGACTTGTTATTCCAGCAAAGTGTTGATGAAATAGATTCTCAATTAAGAAATCAAATTAAAACTGAAATGGATAGAAGATTAGATGATGAATTTAATACATATAAGATTTCAAAAGAGGCGGAAATGCAAAATGAATTATCTAAATTTAGATTTGAGCAAGAAAGTAATTTAAGAGAATCACTGTACAATAATTATGAAGATAAGCGGAAAGAATGGATCAAAAAGATACAACTTGAATATAATGCTAGAGAAGATGCTTCAAAAAGGTCCATCTTATCCGAAATTGATGCACAAATGCGTAATGAAAGAATTACTAGGGAAACTGACCTAGAATTACTGCGTGAAGAGACAGGGCTTGAATTAGAAGTTGAAATGGAAGCAAGACTTGAAGAATTCCGTGGAAGAAAAATGGAAGAAGTGGCTACTCATCTGGAAAAACAACTACTAAAACTTGAAGAAATCATGAGAAATAAAGCACTTATTGAAGTTAGACGAAGAGAAGGAGAGATTCGCAAAGAAATTGAGTCGCAACTTGGAATTAAAAGAGAGGAAATTCGTGACAGATTAAAAATGTTAAACGAGCAAATGGATAAATTCCGAGAGATGGCTGAAGGTAAAATGCGTGAACAAATTAGAGATGATTTCGAAGCTGAAATTACTAATGAAGAAGATAAGTTAGAAGAAGCTCAGGAAATAATGGATCAATTGCAAAGTGATGATGCGTTACTATCAAAGAGACAAGCTTGGCTTGGCGCAATAGCTGGAGAAAAAGTAGATCCTCTTCAACAACAAGGTGGATTATTAAGCGGAAAATTAGCTAATAGTTTAGGGAGACAAGAGCTTGCAGGAAGAGTGCCGAAAACAACTCCTATTGAAGGCGGTGTTCCAATAAGTGGTACGAAACCAACATTAAAACCAATTAGAACTCCATTGACAAGCACTGGAAAAACTGAAATTATACTACCAAAACCTGTTCATAAATCTATCAAACCTAAATTAGAACCCTTAAATGATCTCGAATTCAAAATTCCTGATATGGTAGATGAGGAAGTTGGTTCACCACAAGATGATGAAGAAATTTCAAAAGTTCTAGAAGAGACATTGGAAGATGCTGATCAGATTATAGAAATGCTGTCTACAGAAATCGAAGAACGAGAACAGGTAATTGAAGAAGTAATTACTAAAGCAAAACTTGGTACATTAAGAAAAGTTGAAACTCCAACATTGCGACCATCTTATGCTAAATTAAAACCTGTAGAATCTTCAGTATTAAAACCTCAAACAACTAATTTAATTCCATCAAATAAACCTGTGTTAAGTCCTGATGATTCTAATTTAAGTAAGCACAATGAAAATGTTCTTGTTCCTGAAACTAAATCAAAATTCTCGTCTAAAGAATTGATGAATTTGGTTATGGATGATATGAAAAATGAGAAATTAGAAGAAGAGTGATTATTCATTCCGTCTTATTCATAGATGAGAACCTGTTGGCGTAATCATGCGAAAAGTAGCAAGTTACGTTTTTGTATTATTCTTCTTGGCAGCTTTTTCACCAGTTGTAAGTTCTTTGAGCACTATTGAATTCTCAGGTTCTGAAGCAAATAACTGTATCGATTTACCTTGTGTTAATGCGGGAGAAATAGTTTACACGCTTGATTCGAAACCAGTTAATATGTGGAAAACAAATGAAGAAAACTATCTTTTTGTCGGGGAGAACGGGTTCGTAAACTTATACAGTCTATCTGGAACTGGGTTTGAAAAGATCTGGCAGTTGGAAGTCGACGGAAATGGTAATATATCTTCCGCTGAGTACAATAATGAGTATCAGTTATTAGCAATTTCAAATGAAACAGGTACTCAAATTGTAGATGTAGGGGAAAACAGAGAAAAATTGAAATTTATTCCTAGTTTAGTTGAAATAGTTGACATAGCTTGGGACCCCACTAAAGGATCAGATGTTGATAATGATCTAATAATTGATTTACCACATATTTGGATTGCATTAAAGGATAGTAAAAAAGCAGTACAGTATGATTTAGAAGAAGAATTACCAACTACTCTTCAGACTAATGAACATACCGAAGGAATCGGTGCGATTCATATCCTTAATGATGGCACCATTATTACATCTGGTGAAAATGAAATTTTTATCCACAGTATTAATAATTTTAACCAAGTAATTATTACTGATGTAATAACACCAACAATTAACGGTAATTTAAACATTATTTTAGCAAATAATAATGAGACGAAAATATTTTTTTCTGAATACAACAATAAAAGAATTATCTCTTACGACACTAATTCATGGGAACCATCGTCAATTAATCCACCAGGAAATAATCCAATTAATCTAGGTTTTGAACAAATTGAGAGTGTACTTGTTTCTATTGATGATACAATTCTTCTGGGTACTGGTGATAAATTATTCTTCATTGAGTCGGAAACGATGATTGAAGATGAGAATCAATTAGATTATCCCTTGGGTATAAATGCAATTTCTAATACTGTTTACGGAGGTATTATTGTTGTCAGTGATAAGAATGTCTATCTTTTAGATTTCGATTCAGACAGTGACGGCATCACTGATACAAAAGATGATTTCCCTTATGATAGTACACAGAGTGTAGACTCAGATGGTGACGGGTGTGGGGATAATTTAGATGGAAATAATCCCGATATTTTTCCAGATGATGAATTTGAGTGTCAAGACAGTGATGGTGATGGAGTTGGAGATAATGGAGACGATTTCCCTGATGATCCATCAGAAAATAAAGATACTGACGGAGATGGTTATGGAGATAATTCAGATAAATTTCCAAATGCTAAATCTCAATGGAATGATGAGGACGATGATGGGTTCGGCGATAATCCCGAAGGACAACTATCGGATGATTGTCCAGAAGTTTATGGTACATCAACTAATGATAGGAGAGGTTGCATAGACTCTGATGGAGACGGCTGGAGTGATCCCAATGGAAGTGATAATCTTAATTCGGATAAATTTCCGAATGATGGCACTCAGTGGAAAGATTCTGATGGCGACGGGTTTGGAGACAATCCAGACGGCAATAATGGCGATGATTGCCCAAGTGAATATGGCACAAGTAACAAGACACTAGAATATAATTCTGAAACTGAGATTTGGCTTACTCCAAATTATTTTGGATGTAAAGATGGAGATTTAGATGGTTTTGCTGATAGTACAGATCAATTTAATAACAATCAAAATGAATGGTTAGATGCAGATAATGATGGCATAGGTAAAAATTCAGATTATAATGATAATGATGACACATATTCAACTCTTGAAGGTAAATGTAGTTTACAAGATGAAAATAATATTTCAGATGATTGCATAATAACTGACGATAATATTAAATCTGATGATGAACTAAAACAAGAACAATTACAAACATCGATTAAGAATGCAGCAGTTTATGGCGGAATTGCTTTTGTGGTAATAGTTATTATGATATTAGTTCTTGGTCAAGTTTTTAAATCATTAGGGACTAACAAAAAAATCAGAATTGAGAAAGACTCCATAAAAAATGAAGAAGTATTAGCTAGTGAATCTGGAGTTGGATTTGAGTATGACTCTACATTTTCAGGTGAATCTGGATGGGATGATAATCCAATCGATGAATTAAAAATTAATTCTGCATCTATTAGCCAAGCATTTGAAGAAAATTCAGAAATCAAAAAGGATTCTGAATCAGGAAACAATTTATCTATCGATAAGTCCCCCAATAATGGAATTCCTAATGAAACTCCCCTTGGAATTCCACCAATTCCCGATTCTGGACTACCAACTGGATGGACAATGGAACAATGGAAATGGTATGGTGAAGAATGGTTGAAAAATAATAAGTAAGTTTTATCTGAATTCTATAGGTAATGCTTTCTTAATCTCTCCTAATTTTTCACCAGTGAAAATTGACTTACCATCAGAATTTTTAAATGTATTAACTAACAACCATAATATTTTATTCCATTCTTTAGGGTTTGAAATTAATCTTATTTCACCACATGCCGCTTTTTTTAATAATGAGCATTCCAATGAACTTTCATCAAATAAACCTTTGACAATAATCGATGCATCGACGACATATTGTTTGGGATGGTATGACATTATAACACCTAAAACGGGGATAACTCTAATTTGCTAATCAAAGAATTTACATCAATTTCTTTAATCTGTTCTAAATTATCTTGAAGCTGTTTTGATTCTGTACTTAAACGACTAAGTCTTTTTTCCATTAATAAATGTTCCAATAATAAATCTATATTCTTAAATTCCATCATTGAACGCATTTGATTTAATTTTCTTCTTGTTTCTAGGCTCACACTTACCGATGTCATTCCTTCTGCAGTCATGATAACAATACTGTACAATTTACATTACTTAATTTAGTTACCTTAATTAATTAAAAAATTTAAGTTTCAATAGTATTTTCAATTGACCGAGTATAAAATTAATAAAAATTATTCACGGTTTAACAGAAATTGACTAGTTCTTGTAACCCCATGTTTTTTCATTAATTCCTCAACTCGGTGATGTATTTCTTTTCCTAATGTCCAATATTGATGACTTCCTTTACCCTTTGAATCATTTCCGGGTCTATGAAGTAGCACAGTCGGACTTCCTTCAGAAGGTGCCTCGGCGATTTTTACTAATCTTTGGATTAGTGTATTAAAAACTTGATTAGGGAAATATTTTGATACTTCCTCACAAACCATCCTAGAAAGAGTACTTTTAGGTAGTACCATCGTCATAGCAATTCCAAATAATTTTAAATTGGGATTTATTCTTCTTTGTACTAATTTAATAGTGTTCATCAGCAAGCTCATCCCTTCAAGAGCGTAATATTCTGCTTGCACTGGTGTCAAAACCCAATTTGAGGCTGCAAGAGCATTTATTGTCAATAACCCCAAGCTCGGAGGGGTATCAATAATTATGTAATCAAAATCATGCAAAATATGCGCAATACCTTCTTTTAGTCTTGTTTCACGTCCTATTTTTGTTGACAACTCAATATCTGCTCCAGATAAGTGAATATTTGAAGGAAGTAAGTATAAATTATTTATCTTCAGAGATTTTGGTATTCTGTCACTAGAGTTTGATAAACTCCAGGCATTTCTCATAGATTCAGTTAGTAAATCTGGAGAAATAATAAATTCATCCATTAAAGGCAATTGCTCTCCCAAATCATTCATTAAAACATCACTAACAGTTTTTTTTAACTTACTCTTATCGATTCCAAAACTAGTAGAAACATTCCCTTGTGGATCTAAATCGATTAAGAGTACTTTAGATGGTGGAATTCCATATTTCCTATTACCTTCAGCTAACACAGTAGCTATATTAACTGAAGTGGTAGTTTTAGCACAACCGCCTTTTTGATTAGTTACAGCAATAACCATTTTGTATGGATCCATTAAGATTCTCTCCTTATGAAGTTTAAAATCTATCCTTGAATCACTGGAACTGGAACTTCTGAAAGTATTTTACGCAGAATGTGCATACCAGTAATTCCGCGAATTTTTGCTTCTGGTTTTAGTACAATTCTGTGAGATGCAACTTGGAGTGCTATTCCTTTTATGTCATCAGGTGTAACAAAATCTCTTCCTTCGATTGCTGCTGCTGCACGTCCAGTTTTAAACAACGATTGACTAGCACGCGGGGATGCACCAGTGACAACTCTGTGATCTTCACGTGTTCTTTGTACTAATTCAACAATGTATGATAGGATTGCAGGATCAACATGTACAGTTTCTAATGCTTTTTGCATGGCTACCACTTTTTTAGGAGATGTCACTTGTTCTACGTCATGATCATCTTTTCCTCTAATTTTTCTACGAGCTAAAATAGCCTTCTCTTCGGCACGTTCGGGGTAACCCATGCTCATTTTCATCAGAAACCGATCCATCTGTGCTTCAGGAAGAGGATATGTACCCTCTTGTTCAATAGGATTTTGCGTAGCTAATACAACAAACGGTGCTGGTAACTTATGAGTAATTCCCTCAATTGTAACCTGTTTTTCTTCCATCGCTTCAAGCAAAGCAGCCTGAGTCTTTGGCGGTGCTCTGTTAATCTCATCCGCTAGTAAAATATTCGTGAATAGTGGACCGGCTCTTAATTTAAATTCACCAGATTTTTGGTCGTACATGTAGGTTCCCATAATATCAGAAGGTAACAGATCAGGAGTAAATTGAACTCTTTTAAATTTACATCCAAGTGCTTTTGCAAAAGTGTTGGATAGCATTGTTTTCCCTAATCCTGGAAAATCTTCTAACAACATATTACCGTTTGATAGAATTCCAACAGTTACTCTACGTAGATTTTCTTGTTTTCCAATTATTACTTTACCGACCTCACTCATCAACTGATTTGATATGTTACTAACGGTGTTTATTAATTCTCTAGACCGAGCATCGCCGCCTCCCGCGGATGCACTATAACCTGCACTCATACTACTAACCTAAACAACGTGCTTGGATATTTGTACTTCAACCTTCGGTATCTTTACTTCAAAAATTTTACCAGAAAAGATATATTATCTACCCCAAAAATGATCTTTTTTTCGTTGTATTTCTATTAATTCTAAAAGTATCTCATTCTCAGATGAACTTAAATCCATTTTCTGTAATTTTGAAGCATGAAGACTTGGAATGTCTACTAGAAGAATATCTTCTTCATTCAGATTTCGGCCTATTGTGACTCCTTTGATAGCCACAGCTACCTCTTGACCACTTTCCGCCATTTTAATTGTATCTTCGCCGATTCTAATTGAGCGTATTTGACCTATCCTTTTTCCATCTAATTTTAGTAGATATTGGCCAATCTGAATTCTCCCTGCTAATACTTTTATACCAACCACTGCAGGATTATTTCGTCTAAAAACATGATCTTTCAAAAGCAAGATTTTCCCTGGATGAACTAGACTTTCTCTTTTAGATTCTGATAATTCTCTTTTACGATTTTCTATCCAATCATCAAACTTCTCTAAAATATGATAAATTACCTCTCCTGAAATTAACTTTATTTCTTTATTTTTTTCTAGTGATAATAATGCATCTTTGCTGACCGCAGTATTAAATGATAATATTACACGGTGCAATGGATTATTTGATATTTCTGCGGCTCTAACATCTTTTTTCTTAATTTCTCCAATTGTGGCAAATCGTATAGGCACTTCAATTTTATCTAATTCAAATGCAAGTGCTTCCAAACCTCCCAAAGTATCTGACTTAATTACAACCCCTTCTTCTTCTAATTTCACTGATATTTTTGATTCTAATTTGGCTGACTTAAATCTTTGAAATGCTTCTGGAGATATTAATTCTAATGAATTATTTCTCTGGAGCTTTAAATCTCTTACTCTATCTAATTTCCCATCAGCATTAGCTCTTGCAATATCACTTGTTAATTTTTGAACTTTTTGTAGAACACGTGAATCCTCTTTAGAAAAAACTCTCAATGTAGTCCCAACTAAAACTTTATCAAAAAATGGCCCATTAATTTTAATCCCCCCTGCAGCATTTACGGTATTAACTGAATCCCATCTATCTCCAGCATCTCGCATTTCACTCATCCCCCTCGGGGAGAACATACCCTTAATGTGGGACCAAAAGGGACCCTCTTGAGAAACTAGTAAAACTTCATCTCCCTTCGAAAGAGTCCCTTTATACAATATCAAATCTAGTGTTTTGCCTAATCCTTGTTCATCTTTCAATTCAAGTATAGTTCCTTCTCCGTGGCCATGAACATCTTTTAACCTTTCAACTAGGAATCTTTCTGCTAATCCAATAGTTATTGCCAACAAATCTTGAATTCCTTCTCCTTCTTTTGCTGAACAGGGTACTGCAGCAATGGTATCTGTGAAATCTTTAATTTTTGAATATAAATCAACGTTAAATCCATATTCAGATAATTTTCCGACTAACTCCCAAAACTTTTTATCGAAGGTTTCCAAAACTTCTTTGGATTGACTTTGCATGGATTTTCTAGTGCTTCTGTTAGGGATACAATTCCAACCGTGGATTCTATCAACTTTATTCAAAGCCAACACAAATGGTGTTTTCTGTTGTTTTAAAATTCTAATAGACTCAAGTGTTTGTGGCTGACACCCTTCCATAACATCAATTACTAAAATTGCAATGTCTGCTAATGCTCCTCCTCGACTTCGTAAAGCAGTAAATGAATGGTGTCCTGGCGTGTCTATAAACAATAAACCAGGTGAATTAAATTTTTTACCTCCTAACAAATCACCACAAACCTCGTTTAATAGATTAGCTGGAATTTCCGTAGCGCCAATATGCTGAGTGATTCCACCTGCTTCTCGAGCCATTACAGATGATCTTGAATTAACACCTAGTGAACGAATATGATCTAAAATACTTGTTTTACCGTGATCAACGTGTCCCAAGACAGCAACAATTGGTTGTCTTTGTTTTGAAGTTGCATCGTTATTCAAAATAAAGCCCCCTGGACAAGGCGCCATCATCTACTTTCGTAAACCCATCGTTCTCGATTAGACTCCCATTCATTGATCCCTTGAGGGAACCACAGCCCAAGCTCAAATGTGGCTGTCTCTGGACCATCACTGCCATGAACTAAATTGTACCCTACATCCATTCCTAAGTCGCCTCTAATAGTACCTGGTGGAGCTTCTCTTCCATTAGTGGGTCCGATAATATTTCTTGCAACTGAAATTGCATCTTTACCCATCCATGCCATTGCAACTACTGGAGATGTCGTTACAAATTTAACTAATCCTGGGTAGAATGGTCTATCTTTGTGTACCTCGTAATGTTTCGAAGCTAGCTCTTCAGATGGAGTGAAACTCCGTAAACCTACTAATTTAAGTCCTTTATTTTCAAACCTAGAAATAATATTTCCTACTAGACCTCTTTGAACTCCGTCTGGTTTAATCATTACAAATGTTGTTTCCATTTATTCACAACCGTGTTAGTTTATTTTATTCCACCTTTTACATAGTGTCTAGTCCATTTAACCCTTCTAGGATTACGATTTAAGTTTACCATATTTTTTCGTTCTTTGGAACTTTTGAACCAGAGAACAGTGCCGTCTTTTCTAACAACCATAAAACCTGTTCCAGGCTCAATCTCTTCTCCAGAAAAAGTACAAATTCTTTGTTCAGGCATTCTATCGGCCTCCTAATTTCCTCGCTTCACGACCAGTGTCTCTCAACATTAAAATATCTCCAATTCTAATTGCACCAACCACGTTACGTGTAATGATTCTTCCTACGTCCCTAGGATTAGGTGCATCATTTACTCTGACTTTTACTTGTGTTGCTTCTCCAGTCATTCCCGTTCTGGCAACTATTTCAACAACTTCAGCTGGCCAACCTAGTTCCTCACTCATCTGTTCACCTCAATTGATTGCTTCTTTTATCTTTCCGAGTACAGTTTCAAATTTCTCTTGCAAAGGTTTTGGTATTTCTAAAAGAGCAATAGAAGCAGTTTTTACGCCATCTGGCAATCCAGATTCTTTTCCGAGGTATTCTTGATGACGAACATAACCGAAAGGAATCTGTTTTTCATCACAAATCATCGGTATGTGAGCTAATAATTCTGGTGGATTAACATCTTCTGCCATTATTATTAGTTTAGCAGAACCTCTCTCTGCAGCTTTCGTTACTTCATTACTGCCTCTACAAACAGCACCATCCTTACAACTTGATACTAAATCAAAAATTGCGTCTTCTAAATCTTCCGGGGTTTCAAATTTTACATGCACAGTCACTGGAATCACTACCTCTTGGCATCAGTGCCACGACATGGTGCGTATAAACCCAACGCAGGAAAAATAATTCAATCATTAATCAATTCTTCAATTCCTCTGCACAATGCGAAAGCAGAAGATACTACTGAACGAGGATTTTTAAGTGAATCTGACGCTACAACTCCATCTACATATTTATCTAATTTTGAAATAGCTCCACCAGTAAACAATCCATGGGAACAGGCTGCATATACAGCTTTGGCACCTTGTTCTCTTAATGCCTCACTAGCCCTGCAAATTGTCCCTCCAGTAGAGATCATATCATCAACTATTGTAACAACGGCACCGTTTACATCTAGATTTTTTGCTTTATGAACAATGTTATGCGCATCAATTCTTGTTTTTTCTAAATATGAAAATTTACAATCGATTTTTTTAGCTACATAACTGGCCCTTTCAATTGCACCTTTGTCTGGAGATAAAATAAAGTCAGGATTAATTTCTTCCTGTAGATATTCAGCTATTTCACTCATAGATGAAGAAAATGTTACCTTAGTTGGTAAAGATTCAAGAACTTCGGGGGCATGTAAATCTAAAACAGTTATCCCGTCACATTTTGTCGATAATAACATTCCTATAGATCTAGCAGATATTGCTTCTCCTTGGTTAAACCTTTTATCTTGCCTAGAATAACCGAAATATGGTATGGCTAAATATAAACCTGATTTAGTGGGTTCGCAATCAATACCTTTGCCTCTGATGTCTGCTAACCTACCTTCTTTAACGTCGTTAATTGCTTCTAGGAGCATTAATGTCTCAATTATACAGGTATCTGGAAATGTGTTTGACACTAAGACAACTGTAGATGACCTAATTTTCTGAATACTTGATTCTGGTACTCTAAAATATCCTTCACTGTCAGGAAAACGTCTTGCTTCTAATGAGTGATGCTCACATCCTAATATTTGAGCCATGTCTTCTGCAATATGCTTGCAACTACTTCCAGATACAACTAACAAAATAGCCCCCCCTTGACACTCCGAAGAACTCTTTACTCTTTGATTTATGCGAGAAAAACCCCAAAATCTCGTGTTGAGCAAAGAGGAGTGGGCGAGGCAGGATTTGAACCTGCGGCCTCCCGGTTATCAGCCGGGTGCTCCAGCCAAGCTAAGCTACCCGCCCATTGCAGTCCGCCCAACGAAGAACATATGATAACGATGACGGTAAATAATTCTAAGAAGTTATACTAGTAGTGATTACTGATGGCGAAGGGCAAAGATGCATTTTTTCACGCTTTAAGCATACTGGATTTTCATTCTATTAACTTCCAAAATTTATCTACTAAAAATCATTGGTATGATAAAATTCCAGGTTTAATCAGTAAAGAAACTAACAAAAATATTGAAAATCCTGCACAAAGAGTAGTGCTAGAATTTTCATCTGATTTTCAAAAATTAAACAAGGAGGGACCTTTAATAATATTGTGTGATAGTAGTAAAAATATCAACCAAGATGCAAAAATCGTTTTTGAGGCATCATCGGGTGAAGACTGTGCAAGATTATTATTTGTTTCCCATATTGTCTGTCAAAGATTCGCAAAACCCGTAGTTCTGGTTATTTCAATGGAATGTCTAGAAAATGATTTGAAATTCAAACCAGAACATATTCCTTTCCCCCCAAAATTTGTCATAAGAGATAAAACTTGGAAACCTGATATAGTTAAATCAAATCATCCCGCATTAAATTTCAAAAGAATCTCTTTTGAAGATGGGAAAGGCCCTAGAGATAAATCTAATTTATTAATTATTTCTCACGGTAAAAACTCAATTGAAGTTAATAAATTAATTGAAAACAGTAATTCCAAGAATATCAGACACTTAGAACTCCAAACCTTAAGACCAATTTCGTTGGAAATTATAGCGAGTTCAATGAGATTAGTTGAAAAAATAATTACAACTGTGGAAACGTACAAATGGATTTCTGAATTTATGGATATCAGAGCATTCGAACTTGATGATATTGAATCACTACTAAAATAATTCAATCTTCATCAGTATTAATATCTGGACCATTAATTTGAATGTAGCTAGGTAAAGATAACAGTTTGGTAATGGTCCTAGATAATACTACTTCGTCGAGACTTTCTCTTGTTTTAGAAAAAGCATTAATTGGAATATTAATTCTTTCAGGTAATCCAAAGTCTCTTCTTACACTTGGCCTAGTTTCAACAATAACTCCCCTGTATGTTCTTTTCTTTTTCAATAATCCAACAATAACCCCAACTTCGTTACCTTGATTGTCTTGTACGGCCCTATCCTCCATTTCGTCTGGAGCGTACAAACTCTCGTCAATCCTTACGGTGTTTCTCCAACGCCTCTGGAGTTCTCTCATTGATTTGGATAATTTAACAGATCCGTCATCCATAATGCTGTGTACCAATTCCTTCGATAAGGGAGCCATTTCAGCAGGTTTTCTCATGTATTCATCTGCAATATCAGATTCTACGCTAATTCTCATAGATCTGACTCGATCTGTGTTCGGATGGTTACGCTCACCAACAATAACTCCCACTTTTGTTTCCCCAACATAAACATCTCTTCTCAATAATTCTTGTATAGTATATTCATTTCTCGTCATTCGCATCCCTCTAGTTTTTCTCCTTAGCGCCTCTTTAATCAATACAGTATATATAATATCCGATAATCTTGTTATTTAATTATTTAATTGAAATAGTGAAAAAATAGTATTTATTCAATTGAAATATATTAAAAAAATTTTTAATTATTAGTGTATATATAAATCAATTTTTTAGCCTTTTTTAAAATAGATATTTATTAGTTTTCCAATTAAGAAAATTAAAAAAGTCAGCAGATAATTCTTCTGATTAATTTTATTATTTCTCAATTGAATAATTAATTTTTCAATTAAAAAATTTTAAGTCTCTTTGAGCCATTATTCGATACCCATTAAAGGGAATTGTTGATGAGTGTCCACAGTACAGGATATACAGGAGGAGACCGATATGCACCCTACAATTTCGAAGTTGCATGAGATACGCAAAAAAACTGGAGAAAGGAAAACGTCAGGATTAAACGATATTATTATATCAGAATTTCTGAATGAGTATTCACAGTTAGAATTAGCAATTAACGAGGCCCACAAGATACACTCCAAACTTATCCAAGAAGAGCAAGACGAGATAATCCAAATGGATGAGGAGGGCCTGATAAAGTATTTACAAGATGATTTCGTCAATTTTTATTCAGCACCAACAGTGAATCCATATGTTGCATTGGCCGCTAGAGGACCGTGGATTATCACATTCCATGGTGCAGTTATTCACGATAACGGAGGTTACGGAATGCTAGGTATGGGACATGGTCCTGAAAATGTAATTTCTGCAATGAAGGAAAACTGGGTTATGGCGAATGTTATGACTGCTTCATTTAGCCAAAAAAGATTAGCTAAAAAATTAAGACAAGAAATTGGTTACACTAGAAAAAGTTGTCCATTTGAAAAATTTATTTGTATGAATTCTGGCTCTGAATCAATGACTGTAGGGATGAGGATATCAGATGTCAACGCTTTGAAAATGACAGGCAAAGGAGGACGTCATGAAGGTAAACCGACACACATGATTGCAATTGAAAGAGCGTTTCATGGCAGAACTGATCGCCCTGCACAAATATCTCATTCTTGCAAAGATGGATATGATAAGAATTTAAACACTTTTCAAAATAGAGAAAATTTAACTTTAATACCTGCTAATGACATAGAAGCGTTACAAAAAGCATTTTCTGATGCAGAGGAAAATGGATACTTTGTAGAATTACTTGCGATTGAACCCGTCCAAGGTGAAGGAGCACCTGGGGTATGCATTGAAAGAGAATTCTATGACGAAGCAAGAAAACTCACCCTCGAACATGGATCGATGCTAATAATTGATTCTGTTCAGGCTGGTTTACGAGGACAAGGATGTTTGAGCATTGTGGACTATGAAGGTTTTCAAGATGCAGAAGCTCCAGACATGGAAGCATGGTCGAAAGCCATCAATGCTGGGCAATATCCTCTTTCAGTTGTAGGAATGAACAAAAGAGCCTCTGAAATGTATGTTACTGGTATTTACGGAAATACGATGACTACAAATCCAAGAGCACTTGAAACTGCGATCGCCGTCCTTGACAAAATAACTCCAGAGCTAAGAGAAAATATCCGTGGTAGAGGTAAAGAGTTGAAGAAAGGCTTAGAAGATTTAAAAGAGCAGTTTCCTGAATCAATAATTTCTGTTGAAGGTACTGGACTTTTAGTGTGTGCTGAACTTGAACCAGAAAAATTTCCTGTAATAGGTTTCAACTGTGTTGAAGAATGGTGTAGGGTTAACGGGTTAGGAGTGATTCATGGAGGTAAAAATGCATTAAGGTTTACTCCTCATTTTAATATTACATCTAAAGAAATTAATCTAATAATTGATACAGTTAGGGAAGCATTGATACATTTCAGTAAATAAAAATATCAATGAATGTATACAGGGTATTAAATGTTAAATCAGTTCACATCAGTATATGTATTCGTTTGAACATGAGACTGTTGTCGATGAGACAATTGAAAAAACTTTTTCTTGGTTTGAAAAAGAAGGCTCTTTTAGAAGGTTAATGCCACCTTGGGAGGTTTCTGAAGAGGTTTTTGCAGATAACAATATTGATGTAGGTGCAATTAGAATTTTTAAATTTCCATTTGGGCCGTTCAAAATGAAATGGGTTGCAAAGCATACGGTTTACAACCCACCAAATAAATTCAAAGATATTATGTTAAAAGGACCATTTTGGAAATGGGAACATGAACACAACTTTGCCAGCAAAAAAGAGAAGACTACTGTTACAGATTCGGTAAAATATCAAGTCCCATTTGGAGCATTCGGACATTTGTTTGCTGGAAGAAACATTAGAAATAGAATTAAAAGAATGTTTATATCTAGAGAATTAAGGTTGAAGAGAGACTTGGCTCAACATAAAATATTCTCTTCACAAAAACGTAAAAAAATATTGATTGCTGGTTCTTCTGGATTAATTGGGACCCAATTGTCAGCATTTTTAGATACTGGAGGTCACGAAATTTGGAAATTAGTCAGAAGAGAGGTTAAACCCGATTCGAATGAAATTAAGTGGGATCCTGATAAAGGAATATTGGAGAAAGAGAAAATTGAAGGATTCGATGCTGTAATTCATCTAGGAGGAGCAGGTATTGGAGATAAAAGATGGTCGAAGAAAAGGAAAGCATTGATTGTTAGTTCCAGAAAAAATAGCACCACATTATTATCCAATACAATTAGCACACTCAAAAATAAACCCGAAGTCCTAATAGTTGCTAGTGCCGTAGGATACTATGGAAATAGAGGAGATGAAGAACTAACTGAAGATAGTACTCCTGGAACTGGTTTTTTAACAGACACAGTTATTGATTGGGAAAATTATGCTAATTCAGCCAGAGAAGCTGGAATTAGAGTAATTAACATAAGAAATGGAATTGTTTTATCAGCTACAGGAGGGGCGTTAGGTAGAATGTTGCTTCCATGGAAACTAGGTGGGGGTGGACCCGTTGCTGGAGGGAAGCAATGGATGTCTTGGATTTCTTTAGATGATGAAATATACGCTATTCATTACTTACTAATGAACAAGGAATGTGAGGGTGTATATAATTTAACTGCTCCTAACCCATGTAAACAAAAAATATTTTCAAAAAAATTGGGAAAAATACTAAGAAGGCCAGCAATAGCACCCATTCCAGGAATTTCAATGAAAATAATCTTTGGAGAGCTCGCTGTGCCTCTTTTAATTGAAGGTCAGAAAGTTATTCCTAAAAGACTGGTAGATTCTGGATTTAAATTCACGCACGAGAATCTGGAAGATGCCCTAAGTGATTGTTTGGGGATTTGGAGATAAAATTATTCAATACACTAAAATTATAAAGTTTAGAAGATCAATATGGAGGGAAAATCAATTAGAATTATCGGTCATTCGGGTAGTCTAAAAAAATCATTAGAGAATAGAATTTCTGATAGAATGATTCACGAAATAACCAATGATTTAAAATCTGATATTACAATATTTTTGGATTCAAGAAAAACACCTCCAATTAAACCACCAAGAAATTCCATAATAATAAGACCGTGGAAAGAAAATATTATACCTTATAATTTTAATAATTGTATAGAATTACACATAAGAGACCTTTTAATTGTTGATCCTAAAGGTGAATGGGGTCCAAAAGATATTTTTGATTGGGGGAATGCAATAAAATCATCAATTAATTTAAATTTAAGTGACTATCCAGTAAGGTTTTGGACTTCGAAAATCGACTTAATCAACTTGATTGAAACTCTAATAGATATTGAACAAATCCCAAAATTTGTATCCATAGTATGTTCAAGAAGACCATGGACTCCTGCTGATACATTTTCAGAATTAAAAATGCTTTGGAGAAGAACTTCAAATGTCAAGCAAAATAAAATTGATGTTATTGATTTAGAGATTAGAAAAATTCCGCTTGGAAAAAGTAGAATTCAACCAGAGCAACCAAATCTTAAGAAATTGCATGAATTCTTAAAACCTTTAAATCAAGTTGGCTGGACACCGAGAACACCACTTAGAATTTCTTTAATGGAGTGCCTAGAAAAAATAGACGATATTGAATGAAATTTCTTCCAAAATAATGATAATAGAATATAGAAAGGGCTTGTCAAGGGGACTCAAATGGACAATTTACCTTTATCCAATGTTGAGCATGGAATTACTTATTTTGCGGTGGGTATCATAATAGGATATGCATCAGCTAAGTTTCTAACTGGAAAAACCCCTCAAATAAAGTTCTGGGTTTTGCATGTACACCACTGGATTTGGGCCACATTAATCATTATTTTTTTAATGATAGTGAATTTGACTAATCCGTTATTGATTGGTATATTTACAGGAGTTGCAGTAGAAGGCCTAAATTATGATGATTGGTCATTAATCAGGAAGGATAAATGAGCCATTATTTTAGCGATTCAATTAGTAGCCTGTGGAAATGATGCACGCCAGTCTCTTTCTCGGGAGAGTATCTACCTTGAGAATAAGAATCAGAACTCAACCCCAATTGCACTGCTTCCACTACTTCTTGATCTTCAATCTCAACTTTATCTAAATCACCTCCAGCACCTTCAGAAGTTAAATGAGGATTTTTTACATACCCTCGATAAATTACCTCAGTTTTTTCGATGTTTAATGGAACCACAATATTTACCGATAAGCCCCACGGATAGAAATTAAACATCGTATTAGGAAATACCCAAAAATAATATGCTGCAACATTTGAACCAAAATCTGGAGATTCTTCTGGGAGCTCGAAACATAAATCCTTTGATTTTGAATAACCTATTTGTAAAACCCCGTTGGAAAATAATTCGGTTTTATAGGATTCATTCTCAATTATCTTATTTAAATCTCCATGAACAAAAGGTATATGAAATCCTTCCAAATAGTTATCAACGTATAACGCCCAGTTTGCATTTATGACATGAGATCTGTCTTTACTTGGTTCAAAACTAAAATTTTCAATATCCATCCATCCGATTCTTTTTTCCAGAAACTCTATAAAATCATGGAAATTCTCATGATCGTTCTTACTAAGAAATAAAATATTTTTCCATTCTTGTAAATGAAATTTTTTCAGATTATCTTCCACAGTAGGAAAGTTTTCTACCGTTTCGAATTTTGGCATTGATTGAAATTTTCCCTCTAAATTAAATTTTCTTCCATGATATGGACAATTAATTCTTGGCAGAGTACATTTCTTGTTAACTAATAGCATACCTCTATGGGTACAAACATTTGATAATGGATTTATATCCGATGTCTTACTTAATACGATTTCCTCATTCATTAATGAACCCATTCTACCTAATGGAATTAAATTACTGTCTTCAAATTCTGATGCGTGTATTGCAAAGTGCCATTTTTTATGAAAAATTTTTTTAATTCTGGAGAATTTTTCTGAATCGATATAATAGTCTGAATGAAGAGTTTTTGCAAATTTAATATCTTTATGGATAAAATCTTTCGCCACGTCATTCGTAGAACGTCTTGAGATAAATAATCAACTAAGTTTTAGTGGCATGATTGTCCATATTTTTTCAAACGCCAGTAGTTATACGGCCATGGAGTCAAGAATCCTGCAATTAACATCGGAATAACGACTTCTGGCGTCAACATTGCACCTCCCGTCAAAACAACATCAGTGATATTCATTGCAGTTTCCATTGCAACCATTGAAATAAATGACATTCCCAGTGCAGTTCGCAATGCGTTTTGGAAGGGGAGTTGTTTCATTAAAATCAATGTTTCAAGCGTAATAGATGTCAATAAGCCATTCATTATAGCAAGCATCATTATTGCTATTGTGGACCAACCAGAATCTGTCCATACAAATTGGAAGTAAGCAATAGTCCCAAAATCACCAATGCTGCATCCGATTAGACACCACATTGTATTGTATGCAGATTTACCCCAGACATCTTTATCAGCCCAGTTAAAATCTATTCCCTGACCATCAACAGTGTAGCCAATTGATAAAATCGCATTGGTAAGATTTACTTTAGGAACATTGTCATGAGAAATTGTTGCGATAGAGTTTTCATGTGATACTTCCACGGATTTTACACCTGATATTGATATTAAAGCGTCATTAACCTTTGAGGCACAGCCCCCGCAAGTCATCCCTCCTACATTTAATTCTAATGTAGCCATACCACGCCCAAATAATTTAAGGTAATAAAATTTGGAGTTAAATGTGTCATTTATACAAAATACTGAAGAGACTATGTGTTAAAACTTTCTAGGATGTTCATGGCGATAAATCCAGACGACTTTAATGAACCTGTTTTAGATTATAATTTCAGTAATACTCAAACTATTTCAGATTTAATTTTCTCAATGTCTAAGGCTGGAGGATTTACTGCAACAAAGTTAGCAAAAGCCAGAAATTTATTACAATTACAATTTAATCAACTTAGAGATAATAATTATCATCCCGAAAAATGTCTCAATTGGATTTCATTTCCTGCATGTCTCTGTGCGACAGGAACAAGAGGATTTTTTGTTGAAGCAATTAAACAAAAGAAATTCAACATTATTTCTACTACTTGTGGAACATTAGATCATGATATAGCCAGAGTACACAAGGACTATCTACACGGAGAATTTGAATTAGATGACATTGAATTAGGAGAACATGGTTTAAACAGACTAGGGAACGTAATTGTACCAAATTCATCATATGGAGAAATAATTGAAAAAGTTGTCCTACCTGCACTTGAAGAAATTAGGGCTACAAGAATCAAAGAAACTGGGTTGAATGGTACAGATCTATGGAAAGGTTTCGGTACTGTTGAGTTATGTTGGGAACTTGGAGAAAGAATCTGCGACGAATCATCTATTTTGTATTGGGCTTCAAAACATAAAATTCCTATAATTATTCCTGGAATCACTGATGGAAGTGTAGGTGCACAATTATTCATGTTTAGACAAAAGTATACTGACTTTTGGATAGACGTCCTCGCAGATGAACAAAGAATGTCAGATTTAACATGGGTTGCAGAATCGAGTAACGCGTTAATGATTGGTGGTGGTATTTCAAAACATCATGTAATCTGGTGGAATCAGTATAGGGGCGGTTTAGATAATGCAGTATACATCACTACGGCTCCTGAATTTGATGGTTCTCTTTCAGGGGCTAGACTGCGGGAGGCTATTTCTTGGGGTAAAATGCGTCCTAATGCACCAAATGTATGTATCGAAGGTGATGCTAGTTTGATTTTACCTATTCTTGGGGCTTCATTCTTTAGTTAAAATTACTTACTGGTCTAAAAATCCTTCCTAAAATTATCTTTGCAGAAACTACCAATAAGAAAATTAATGCTGATACTAATGCAATCATTGAACCGCTACTAGTATCTAATTCTGAGGATAAATAAAGTCCAAGTAATATGCCTAAAATTCCGAAAAATTGTGACCATAAGATGCATGATCGGAAGCTTTTAGCCACTAACTGTGCGGTTGCTGAGGGGGTTACCAGTATCGCAGTAACTAGTAAAACACCTATTATCTGTACCATACTTGCAACAGCTGCTGCAGTTATCACACTGAAATAAAGTCCAATTGAACGTACTGGAATTCCCTGAATCTTTGCAGCTATAGGATCAATAGAAATCGCTAGTAAACTATTATACAAAAACATCACAGAAACCAAACTAAATATACTAATTATTAAAATTAAATCAAAACTACTTTCATCAATAAGTAATAGACTACCAAATAAGTATCCTTCTACATCCGCTGTGATTCCTGCACCCCAAATTCGTAAACTGACTAAACCGAGCCCAAGCGTCCCAGTTAAGAATATGGCAATTGAAGCATCCCCCGTAAGTATATCTCTAGATTGCATTTGATCAATTAAAATTGAAGCAATGATACTAAAAATTAATGCATACCAAATCGGAGAGATAGTACCAAAAATTAACCCTACTGCCACCCCCCCAAAGGAAACATGAGCCAATCCATCTCCTAGTAATGACATGTTCCTTAGTAACAAAAAGCTACCAAGGAAACCTGCAACTATACTAACAACTAACGACGCAACTAAAGCTCTTTGAAACATTTCCAAACTGAAAAAATATGGGAATACTTCTCCAGGAATTGGTGACCAAGAAGCTTGACAATCAGTACCAAAACAGGGATTGACAATAAATTCTAAAACAGGCCCTAAGATATCTAAAACTACTGCTCCAATTCCCAATTAATTTCCCTCCTTACCTAGATTAAAAGTTATTGGAGCTAAATCTGATTGTGCAGGTTTTAAATTAATAATATACGGTTTCTCATGAGTAGGCTCAATACCTCTAAGTTCTGCAAGATTAGATAACTCAGGAAACTCTGATGTGGCCCCATCAAATTTTATGGTCTCCTCGATGTAAATCATGCGGTGAACTGTTTGTCGGATAGTAGAAAGATCATGTGAAACCATAAGTATTGTTTTGTTTTCATTGTGACATAAGTCATCAAGTAACCTAAGTATTGAGTTGCGTGATTCTCTATCGACACCTACAAGTGGCTCGTCCATAATTATTATATCCGCTTTTGAAGCAAGTGCTTTACCTATTACTGCACGCTGGCGTTGTCCTCCTGACAGACTTAAAATCATCTTATCCGCAACATTTTCAAGGCCTAAATCCTGAATAAGTTTATCAGTTATTTTTTTATTTTCCTGTTTTGATTGAAAAAATGTTTCACGTTTTAACGTCCCTAAATTTATTAATTCCCTAACTGTAATTCTGAGATTTTTTGGCAAATTTGTAGCTGTTTGTGGCACCCAGCCTATCCTACCTATGACTTTTTTAGACATAGGTTCTGAATTATAAATTTCTATCTTACCAGTCTTGTGCTTTAAAACACCAAGCATTGTCAATAATAACGTAGTTTTTCCTCCCCCGTTGGGACCTACAATTCCAATAAATTCTCCGCATGATACTGAGAAATTTATATCTTTAATTATCTCTGATCCCGAACGATTGACTGAAAGATTAGTGACATTGATTACTTGAGTATCACAAGCAATCTCGTCACTAAAATTCAATAGATTCACCATTGTAACCGTTATGATATAGTATTAGTAATTTTATCACGAAACAGTACATCCAAGGCCGAATTTTAAACTTTCCAGATTCTTGTACATCAATGACAAATAATCATCACTACTATCTGATTGACCTTCATTGTCATCTCCAGGCGCTAATTCCATGGTGTAAAGATAACGTACTTCAACACCCGTTTCATCAACTATGCTTTGAACTGATGAAGTTTTGGTATACTCTTCAATGAATAAAATATTAATATTTCCCTCATTAATTTTGTTAACCACCTTTAGAATATCCGAAGGGGAAGGATTTCCTTCAGGATCCAAACCATGGACAGTAATAAATTCGATATTGTATCTTTCTGAAATATAAGAATATGCATTATGATTTGCTGCTACAATCCTAGTTTGACAAACAGTTGAATCACCTAAAGATTCGTCAAAATCCAAATGTAATCTATCCAAAGAAAGCATAAATCTTTCTGCATTGCTAGTGAAAATCTCTGAACCGAACGGGAATTTATCTACTAGAGCATCTAACACAACTTTGACTTGTTCTTTATAAGAAAGAGGGTCTAACCAGCTATGAGGATCATAATCAAAAGCAGTTTCACCTTCTTCAGAAACAATTGTTGAATCTTCATGGTCATCATGGTCATCATGGTCATCATGGTCATCATGGTCATCATGGTCACTATGGTCATCATGGTCATCATGGTCATCATGGCCATTGTGTTCTCCTTGATTTTTGGTAATTATCATCGAAATATTTGATGGAAGAGTAAAGCCAAAGTCGCCTTCATTATCAACACTGATTGTCAAAAACCCATGAGTTCCATCGTTAACTTCATGATGTTTTTCATCCATCCACAAGTATCCTGCTCCCTCACAATCTTCCTTGTTGGTGTATTCTTCGTGAGTTTCGTGAGTCTCTGAATCGTGGCAGGTGTTAGCCACCCAGTGATCGTCATGATCTCCATGGTCATCATGGTCTCCATGGTCATCATGGTCTCCATGGTCATCGTGGTCTCCATGGTCATCGTGGTCTCCATGGT
>TARA_B100001115_G_scaffold181289_1_pt1 | contig 26561 bp, 38 predicted proteins | sample TARA_B100001115 | Tara Oceans TARA_B100001115 (sample SAMEA2622652) | marine metagenome | biome: marine biome (ENVO:00000447); feature: surface water layer (ENVO:00002042); material: "saline water (ENVO:00002010), including plankton (ENVO:xxxxxxxx)" | depth 5 m | reverse complement strand
CAAATGTCAATACTAACAGGATCAGTCCCACGATTGCAAGAAAATATGCAGGTGCATGTAGGAGCGGAATCAGTTCAATCCAACGGATTACTTGTTTTATTTTCTTAACCATCTCCTTGCCGCATCAATTGGATTCTTAAGTCCATCATAGGTTTTGTCAATAAACTCTATATGTTTACTAAGTTTTTCTGAGAGCCCATCAACAGTTTTTTGTAGTTGATCGATCTTCTCATGAAGTTTTTTTATATCATCTTTCTCTGCCATACTTTATATTACAGCAGTTTCTTTGGCTTGTCTATACAATTGTTCCTGTGCGATGTTTTTACCTTTGGCTTCTGTTTGTATATCAAAATTTTTAGAAAAGCTCAAGGCCCAATCGTTAACTGCTTTGTTTGGTAAAAGATCAGAATGTGCTCTAAGTTTTTGTTTCTTGCATCCTTTCTCCAATAGCATTTTAATATCATGCATTTCAGAATGTGTCTTCTCACCGAGATCAGCCACTGCTAGATGTTCATCTCTGGAATAGGAATAATGCATTGTTGGACGTTGCCCTCGCCATGAGTCAATCACTCTTTTTACTCTGTCATCTGTAGCCTGTATGTACTCTTCATCACGTATCCAATGGTGATGTATATCCATTACTAGTGCAAGATGTTTCTCCAGCTCTAGACTGGCGTCAAGTCCCCAGCCCATCTCGTCGTTCTCGATAGTAATTAGATTTCTTGCCTCGGGAGATAGTTTAGGCAAAGCATCAATAATTCCTTGTGGTCCACGTCTCCCAGAGATATGTACATTAATTTTGCAACCATCTTGGAATGATTTGCCAAACCCCATCCAACGTGCCATATCGACATGATATTCGAATTCCTCTATGCTCCTTTTTCTAATATCCTCACTTTCACTGCTGAGCACACAAAATTGTCCCGGATGGAAACTTACTTTGACATCGAGTTTCCGAGCCATTTCACCAACCGGCGCAAATATTCTTTCACAATGATCTTGTATGTGAGGCTGTTGCCACCAGTCTATCCAATTGGCTTCGGTATAACCCTGCAACATCTCACTACCTAATCTCACCATCCTACGTTCGGGTGGCAGAGAGCCAACACGTTGCACTAGTTTCCTTGCCGCTGTAGCATTGTGGTTCATGATGTCCCACTGTCTCTGTACTGCATCTTCTGGATGTTCCCTTAGCCAACGCATTGTTGTGGATCTTCCATTTAGATCTCGATCCTTTGCGTTGACTTTCATACCGCCGAATTCAGAATGATCGTTCAACCATTTGCAACAAAAACCAAAACGCTGTGTCATGCAATTATTATAACAGATATGTGTAAAATGTCTAGTCTTCCAGCTCTAGTGCGGTCTGCATCATAGCCCATTTTCCAATAATGTCACTACAATGTAATTTGAATTTAAATTCTCTGTCAATATCTCTTAAAATTTTATTTGCTTTTGCCATACTCAATCCGGCATTTGCTGGCAATTTAATTGCACAAATTTTTTTGTGTTTGAGAGACTTAGCCGCTTGTACTCTATGCCAACCGTCGGTCAACAGAAAATATCCGGAATCTTTGATAGGTGTAACTAGTATTGGATCCCATTTTGTTTTCTTTTTTAATTTATTGATCCATGATCTTTTTTCTTTATTAAGTGGACGAACTACGCCCAGTCCCATTTCTGCCATAGTGACCAATCTATTAATTGGCACCTGTAATTTTTTTATTTTTAGTTTAGTCATTACCAGGAAGTGATGTCATCTGTTTCATACCACCTGTGTTGATGTAACCTGCCTTCAATCTATTTTGTTCAGGCTCGTCATCTGATACCAAAAGAATGTCGTTTTCATCAATCATTCTAACTTCAAGTTCTACATTATTTTTTTTGACCTTAAGGGCTCTGCTCCATCTGCCATGAGCAACCATCACCCATTGACCTACCACAACATCATTCTGCTGATTACCGATTGCATATACCTTAGCCCATCTAGGATGTATTCCTGATTCAGTGCCGTCGTCGTCTGTTAGTATGATGCCACCCTTAGTTTTTGTTTCTCCAAAGTGCATGTCAGATACCAACACTCTTTTTTTGAGTGGAGTGATATCAGTATCCACGGTGTATTGTTTTCCACCATGTGATCCAAATCCTTTTGCCTGTAAATCTTCTAACTGTCCCATGTAGAAGTATTATATAAGATTTATTCTAGTCCGTCAAGAGCGGCGTCTATTCCTTTTTTTGCCGAGCTCTCTGTGGTTTTTGGTTTGAAAGTTTCAACAGGTTTTGCTGGTGCAACAGATTTTTTAACTTCTTTCTTAGTGGCAGTTTTTGCCGCAACCGGAGTCATTTTTTGAACCGTTTGTTTTACCTGTGGCTTTGGTGCAGGTGCTGTTTTGCTTCGTAGAGGTGTGTCACTAGCCATGCCTTTTGGCTGTTCGTAGTACTTTCTGATAACAGTTTCCTTTGGTGTAATCACTTGTCCACTTCTGCCTATTACGTCGCCTCTTGCGTTAACATTCATGTTACCAACCGCCTGTACTGATTCGTTGGCCGCTCGTAATTTTTCAATATCTACCATACGTCCTTGCATGGTTCTATACATTCTTTTTCTGGGTGCTCTTGCTACCATAATAATATGCTCCTATTAATATTACTTATCATCATCAAAATCGCTCGAAATTGTTTTCACGATACTTGCCAGTTATCATAATCACTTTTCTGTCACTTGTGCTTTGATTTATTGAACTATGGACATGAGAAAGTGTATTTACAAATAGAGGTTTATCAGTTGGTAAAAGTCCGCACCTTCCAAATTTAAAATGATTGTCTCTTGGATCAGTGAGGTTCCAATAAAATATTTTGCATCCAGTTAGATACTTGTATCCATCTCTGAAGTATCCTCTATCTCTATGCACAGTAAAGTTTCCATTTGGTTCTAGTGTGCTAAGGTGCATTGTCATTAATTTTTCAAGTCCTATTGCCTCGAACAATTTGGCTAACACAGGAAACTTCTCTGGATCAAAATCAGCATACGGTAAGTCGAGGTTACACTTTGCATTTGTGGAATCGATTCGGAACTTGCCATATTCTCCACCGTCCTCTGACTCATGGCCCACAACACATAATTTAATTGCTTCTTGTAACACTGCATCTTTATCGAAATCTAGATCAGGGACTATCCGATAAGGAATATCTGCTTTTGACTTATCCCACCAGTATGGTCCCTCACCGTAAGAAAAAAAACTCTGTATCTCTTTCGGGAAAGACTTGCTTATCTCCAAAGGTTTATCAACAGTAAACAAATATTTCTTAGATAGATCACTGCCGTATTCTCCCGACTCTAGACATCTCATTATCCTTTCAACGAACACACCTATTTTGCTGTGTAGCCATATTTTAAAACAGCCACCTTCATCCCATAAGGCCCCACCTGGTTGGTGAAATTTTCCGTTGCCATCAATATAATATCCTGTGTATATTTGTTCGTCTATGTTAACATCATCGAGTATTATTTCCTTAATATCATTTTTGATGCCATCATACTCTATATTCAGTTCATACCAGTCGACCGGTATATCTATTCTTTCACCTAACATGAAGTTTATTTTTTGTCCTGATAGGCTTTTTAGATAGTATTTTTTAATTGGACTAGTGCTTACAACGTCAATTTTCATCTCAAAAATTCTTTTATATCTAAATTATATGTCATTGGATTAATTTTGTGAACACCTATTAAGAAAAGACAAAGACTGGCTACACTTGAGCCTCTGCCAACACCCCAAACTATGTTGTTTGCTCTCAGTGTATCTACAAAATAAATCAAAAATTGTAACACACGCACAAAGTTTTTCTTTTCGAACAGATCATATTCTAATTGCACACGCATTTTTTCTTCGTCATTTTGACATTTTTCTAGCAACCATTGTAAAACATTTATCTTATAATATTTTTCTGGCATGTGCCAATTGTTACAGTTTTCCTTATCAAACTCGGCAGGCTTCTTGCGTTTTGGTGCCTGTGAAATGATTGGAAGTTCTATGCCAAGTTCTTTAAGACTTTTGCTGTATTGAGATGTGTCGCCGAAATATAATTTTGATATATCAAAGTCTGGATTGCTATAAATCAGCTCTATAGCATCGTCTTCAGAATATATCACATCACCATGATCATTTATCTTTGTTTTTTCCGCCATCTAACACCTTTGGTTGGAATTCAAATATTTTAGCATGATACTGGTGCTTGGTGTCAATAGGAATTTGTTGATTGCTCCAACTAAAATGCCCTGTGTAAATTCCTTTATCAAGTTCCTCATCATAAGTTGCAGTGTCAGGCCTTAACCACCATGGGTCAAACTTGCTGAATTTTTTTGAAAACCAATCGGGTCTATCTAACAGTATAAGTTCTTTGCTGTCTTTGTCAACCGTGTAGGTAATACCATCACCCTGCCATGAAGAAAGTTTTATGTAGTTTATAATAATTTTACTATCCAAGATGCTATTAGCCTTACAGAAACATACTGCCGCCATAATTTGATCATAGGGTGGCTTTGGTAATTCAATGAATCTATTATTTGTGCTTTCTTTAAGAATTCTGTATAGAGGCTCTTCTCTCCAAGTGGTAATTGTGTTAGCAAAAACCTGATCAAAAAGACTTTTTAACCTATCAAAATAATCAGTCTGTTCTTTTAGATCCGCAGTGTGTGGAGTTAAAGATGTTTCCACTGCATATTCGTTGGAAAAAAGTTCTCCGTCGACTATTATAATGGATTTAAATTTTGTTTTCCAGGTAAACGTGTTTGACATTAAAACTATTTACTAGTCAATGTTTACAAGGTCGCCTAGGTCTGGTTCGTTACGTAGTTTTTTATTGTTCTTATGCCATTCCTCAATACGTCTCTGTCTGATTGCATCTCGGTATGTATTCAAAGCCAGTTGCAAGTTTGCTAATAGGTCTGGATTCCTTCCTCGTCTGGCAATTGCAACTTTCCTGTTTAGTTCTTTTATTCTTTTAGAAATATCCTCCTCAGACATATTTCCTATTTCTTCTTGTAACGGATGGAAGTACATGATACTCCTTAATTATTATGCGTATTGTTTACCGATCTGATGCATTAGAATTGTTGTGCCACCGTCGGGTGATAAAAATTCATATAACACTCTTCCTATACCTGGCGATATTTGATCAGAAGTTCCATCACTTCCATGTACGTTGTCTGCTTTTACTACTGCACTAGGAAAAGTCAAAGTGGATGTACTCGGTTGAACAGTAAGATCTAAAATAATCCTGCCAACTGTGCCCGATGACGGGAAGTTAATTATAGAAAAAGTAGTATCAGCGGTTAGTGTTAATGTTTGGTAGTGTCCGTTTTCATGGTTTAAAGTTACATTACCACTTGACACAGTTCCGTGAGGGAACACAGTTTCCGCGGTGTCTTTGAATGTGGCCTTTGATACCACATAGTCTGAAAAATTAACATTAGCATTGGTACTGGCTTTGTTATTTTGTAAATCCTCAATTTCATTTTTTGCCTCAGTGAAATTATTTTTTATTGCATTGAAATTATCTCTGAAACCTTGAGAACTATTATCTTGCCCTGCAACCGGATAAGTTCCATCAACATTGCCTGGTACTATATTACTTGCCATCTATTATATTCCTTTACTTCTAAATTTAAGATATTTATCGTTGCTTCTTTCCACTTTAATAATTGTGCCTAACGTTGGTGTTTCTTTGGTAAAATTAATAGTGGTTTTATTATTCACAGTATCATGAGTCAACGTTATTCCTAATTCATGATCTGCTGATCTAAGTGTGCCATCTGCTGTGAGATATGTAGGTTTGATGTTGTTGTCTGCCGTTACTCCTTGGCCCACAAAAACAATTTGATCTCCTTCTTTTACTAGGATATCTTCTTCATGTATTAGCTCGTCTACTTCAAAGGCTTTTGTGGTACCGTCTGCTGTAAAGGTTGAAGTTGCCACTTTACTTTTATTCACAGTGTACCGATCAATAGTAAACGCTATATTTTTAAAATTAAGTTTCTTATCTTCGATCCTTTTTTTGATCAAGGCACTAGTGCCTGGCTTACAATAGCAAATAGGCACGGCCATCACATAGCCAAGTGGTGCAAGATCATTTTCTTGTGTGGTCTTCATCCATAATGGCAAATAATCATATTCTTTGTGCCCAAGACTTTTCATTCTTGATCTCATGTTGGCCACTGCATTTGGATATAAAGTCTCAATCACTCCAAGATCTGCACTTAATTGATTGGCAAATCTAACTTTGGAACCTGAAGTGCTGAAGGATAATCCACCATCTGTTGTAACTTCATAATCTATATAATCAGCAGTAGCATTCATGCTTGATGCCCGAGGACCCAGTATAGGTTTGACTACTGCGTCACGCAATTTGATTGATCTTGACACAGCAACTCCTTCATTATTAACCAACGTGTCCTTGATATCAACGTACACTACCTCATATTTTATAGTGGATCCTTCCTTTGCAACTGCTGTTTTTAATTCACCAAAGAACAGTGTCTTCGGAGCATGATTCTGTTCCATCTGTTCTTGGAAAGCGGTCAAAGTTTGTGCTTCAAGTCCTGATATCATCAGCATATCAGGTTTAAGTTTCATTCCAAAATTACTATCTTCAGACCTGTAAATATTTTCCGGAGAGTTGATGTTCGGATCTTGCGCCAAAGCGTAAAATATGTTTTGATCTATAAAAGATGTCGCGTGTCCTGACATGTTTCCGTATTCTACCAGCGGATCTGGTAATTCAATGTTCAAAGTAAACTCTTTAGAAGTTGCCGCAGATTGATACTGGTCACTCACTGTTACCGTAAATGTAAAAGACCTGACAGAGTCAGTAAAGTCACTTGGATCTATAGTGCCGATCAAATTGCCTTGACTAGATAAAGTTATTCCAGTAGGCAACAAACCTTCTGTCACGGTGTAATTCAACACACGATCTGTTTGTTCAGCCACTGCTTCGATTGATAGTAGACTCGGAATATCTGCTTTGAGTGTCCCAATCGTGTCTGGTGTTGTGAATGCAATGCCAATGTCTATTTCACCAATAACTTTCATTGTGAATGCTTGGTCAGTGAAGACATTTACTCCTGTGCTGACCACTCTATTAGCTCTTACTGTGAAATTGAATGTAGATTCAACAGCAGACTGCCTCGCAAGGGTTCCAAAAAGTTCTCCGGAGTCAGAATCGATTGATATTCCAGATGGCAAAGATCCATCCACGATTGAATATTCTAAATCTCCCTGCAATGGGTCAAAGTCCTCAACATCAATTTTAACAACCAAGGCATTATCATGTCTGAATGTACCAAGGTCAGACCCTGTCCTGAATACAGGTCTTCTGTTGGCGCTGAGATCCATGGTCAAAGGAGAATCATCTATCTCTGTTTGATCAATTGTAATCTCGGTGTTTGAAACTCTCCAAAAATCTGCTGAATATACAAATATGGCATTGTTTTGCTCTACGAAACTTGTACCATCTGATACACGTATTACAAAATCATAATTTTTACTAATACTTTTCGAAGTGACAGTTCTATCAAATGTACCATTCCATCTATCTTCGACGCCACCATCATCATAACCTCCACGAGAACTGAATTTTTCATCGTCTGTCAGTTGGACTATACCTGATATCAGGCCCGCCGAACTCATGGTCACTCCTGGCGGTAATGATCCTTTGACTATTTCATATGTGAGATTCTGTCCTGCTTCTGTATCATCGTCGGTTGCCTGCATTTGGAATGACACACTAGAGCCATCAATTGCCCAAAAAAGTCCAACACTAGTGGAATCATCTAATCTTAATTGCCCTGATGCTGTTGTAAAACTAGGTGAATCTGCACCATTCACGTCTAGTGAGAATGTTCTGTCAGTTATAGCGGTACCGGCCGTGGCTCGCACGACGAAAGTGTAAAGAGTTCTTTTGGCAACCTCAGCCGGAGTACCTGTTAGAAGTCCGTTGTCTGTGACCTGCATTCCAGGTGGTAGACTTCCTGCTATAACGGAGTATACAACGACTGTGGAATCGCCCATTGGCACAGGATCATTGGCTTCTAACTGAAGTGAAAAGCCGACTCCTTCGTCAATAGATGCTAGTTTACCTGCTGTGGTAGTCCACACTGGTGTTGCCATTTATATACTCCTTACAATGGTATTTATTGGCAATTACTTGCTATTATTCTTGGTACGAATCCAGTGTTCGAGGTGTTGCTTTAGGTTTTCTTTTTCTATTTTATCTGAAGCACGTCTTATGGCCTCCTCCAAGCGTCTTATCTCAGAATGTGTAGTCTTATGCCTATTACGGTCGTTGTAACGTTTCCTCATGTTTCCTTATTAAGGATTATGTGCCGTGTCTATTACGATTCGTCGTAGAACGGAATCACTCTCAAAGTTCCACCGATCTTTATTTTAATGTATCCTGTAGGTTGTCCAGGTAGCGCCGAAGCACCTCCCGCCGATCCCACCGTTGATTGTGTGGCAGTTAATATATCTATTACACCTGTTCCAGAAGTTCCTATCTGTAAATCTGCGTTTGAGGCGTTTGTTTTGATAGTATTATCTGTAATTGTGACACCATCCAACGTTGATGAGCCTGCCACAGATAAGTCGCCTTGAAGTGCCGAATTCGCACCGCTGAATATAATCGACTGTGAACTCCCTGATTGAATAGTCAAATCATTTGATCCTGATCTTATGAATACACCAAAGTTTCCTGCGGCACCGTCTCTTAGGAATATGTCTCCGCCATCGGCGTCCAATATGATGTCTCCAGATACATCGACTAATAAGTCACCTGTTTTGGCAATATTACCAGTTACTGATAGTGTTCCTGTCAAATTTGTGTCTGTTTGTAATTCTATTGTACCTGATCCAGATGTTGTCAAAGTTAAGGCCGCATTAGATGGTGCTGATATAGTGGAACCTGTTACGGATAGGTCACCTATGTCTCTTGCGTCTACGTAGTCTTTTACTGCCGCACTAGTTGGGATCGTCGTATCATTGTCGTTGGATCCTATTCCCTCACCTTCAGTGACAATGGCACTCGCCTTGAAGTTGTCCACTTCCAGGTTGGAAATTGTTGCGTTGTCGGCATCGATCGTGCCTGTGATGTTTCCTGTAACGTCTAAATTTTCAGCAATTGTAATTTTGGTTGAATCTGAACTGTCTAAGGTTGTTCCATTTACCCTTAAAGCACTGATTAAAACGTCACCTGTACCACTTGGCTGTATTGAAAGGTCTGCGTTAGACCCATTTGATGAAATAGTATTTGTGACCAAAGAGGTCGCCGTGATTGCACCTGATACTCCTAATGCTCCAGTTAGATTAGTGTTTGCCCCAAGTTCAATAGTTCCAGTTCCTTGTGTGTTAATGGTTAAATTACCATCAGATGTGTCAGATGACAATGTATCTGTTCTTGTTGTAGTGGCCTCCATTAAAACAAAGTTGGCTTCATTTGCTGTCAATTTTACACCAGTTCCGCTGACTGTGACGTTTTGTCCTGTCGCGGCTTCTAAAGTTATACCACCAGAAGTTGCCGATAATGTGTTGCCGTCTAATCTTAGATTGTCTACATTTAATTGACCTGTTGTGGTCTGTGTTCCAGTTGCAGTGATTGGTCCTGTAAGCACAATCGCTCCTGTGCCTGCCGGATCAATTGTTATATCTCCATTGGAGTTTGAAATTATAGTATCTGCGTTGATGTGACCTTGCACAGTCAAGTTTCCAGCCACTGTGCTGTTGCCTGAAACTGTTGTGTTTCCTGTAGTAGTAATATCTGCTGTTGATGTTGTTCCTGAGATTCCTAAATTACCTGTTACATTTGTTGCCGCCGCCAATTCGATCGTGCCTGATCCTTGGGGATCCAAAGTTAGATTGGCATTTGATCCATTGGTGGTAATGTCATTTGTGGTAAGACTAGTTGTGGTTGTTACACCTGTGATTGTTGGTGATGATATTGTTGGACTAGTTAAAACTTTGTTTGTCAAAGTCTGCGATCCAGTCAAAGTTGCCACTGTGGCGTCGATAGCCACAGTCAATGTGTTGGAAGATCCTGATGTGTCAATACCTGTGCCACCTGCAATTGTAAGTGTTTCAGAATCTAGGTCAATCGAAAGTGCCCCTCCCGAGTCACCTTGAAAATCTAAATCTTCTGCTGTGATCTGTGCGTCAACATATGCTTTAATAGATTGTTGCGTTGCTAATAGTGTGGCCGAGTTGGAAGACATGTTGTCCTCGTCAGCGATACCTGTTACTGTGGCACCTGTTGCTAGTGCTAATGAAGTTCCAACCGTTAATGTGCTTCCTAAAGTTGTTGCACCTCCAACGTTCAAGGTGCCTGTTGTTTGAATATTTTCTGCTATAGTGATCTGTGTGGAATCATCTGAACTTATCGTAGTGCCAACAAATTTCATTGCACCTAGTTTGATGCTTCCTGTTCCGTTTGGTGTGACTATTATATTACCGTTTGTTACACCTGTTGTGATTTCAAAGTTGTTTACATCTAGGTTTGCGTCAAGTGTGTTGATGTCGTTATCCGAACCGTATAGTTCTACGAAGTTGTCATTGATTTTATCAAACGCTGTTCTTAACGGATCACCTGTTCCGTCATTTGCACTTGATCCTATGTTAATTACTTGTCTAGCCATGCTTTATATAAGTCCTTTGTTGAAGTATTTATTGTAAATTTTATAAACCTAATGTAATTATTAAACGTCAATTAGTGTTCTTTGAAATTTGAATACACAACTATCGTTGGTAATATTTGTTGCTAGTAATCGCACATTTCCATCATTGATATCTGTGGTAAATGTTGCAAGTCCAGTTGAATGATTTGTTGTGGAACCAAACACTGTAATAAATGATTCTGTGGTGCTGTCTCCACTTGGACCGTGTACAAGATTTGCCTCAACAATTTCAAACCTACTGTTAGTAGCGTCCGATATTGAAATGTAATATTTTCCACTTCTGTATGTGGCCGAAGCAAAAGTGTCTATCACAGATGTTGACGAAGATGCAACCGTAGTGCTGTTATCATTGATGTCGGAATGATTAAGTGTTGCACTCGCTGTCGCGAATCCAAAATTACCCGAGCCGTCTGTCTTTAGTAATTGGTTAGCCGAACCGTCTGCTGTTGGCAGTTTCAAGCCATTAACTGTCACAGTGCCTGTTCCAGCACCTGACAGCTCTAAATCATCATTACTATTGACTGTTGTTATTGTATTGTCATTTATTTGGACACCATCGAGTGTTGCCGCTCCTGATGTATTGACTGTTGTAAATGTTCCAGCCGCCGGAGTGGTTCCTCCTATTACTGTGTTATCTATTGCACCTCCATTGATGTCAACTTTTGCAATAACAACACTGCCAGTTCCTGATGCTGATAAAACAAGATCAGAGTTGGACTGGGTGGTTTGTATTTCATTGTCTGTGATGTTTATGTTTGAGTCGACTGTTAGGTTATCGATCCTTACGATACCAGTGCCACTAGGTGTAAAAATAAGATCGTCATCTGATCTTGTTGCACTTATATTGTTTCCACTAATAGATATACCTTCATTAAACAATGAGGACGAATAAACCTCCGTGAACATAGTATTCACGTTCTGCATGGCAGATCTTAACGTGTCACCTGTACCATCATTAGCATTTGATCCAACGTTTAGAGTGATTTGTGCCATATTATACCTTTATAGGTCTCCTTACAAATTTAATAACCTGATTGTTATCGTTATTTACTTGACCAAGCAACCTTACATTGCCACTGTTTATATCTGCTGACAAATCAATTGTGTCATACACACTAGATCCGTCACCATCACCGTTGTCCACTCCACCAAACACACTTATGAAAGCATCTGAACCGTTGTGGGTTACATTTGCCTCTATCAATCTATACCTGTCATCAGTTGAATCTGAAATTTGTATATGGTACTTAACACTTCTAAATGTTGAAGTTCCAAAACTGTCGATCACTTGTACACTTGAACTACTTCCTAATACAGTAGCAGTGCCATCTGTGATATTTGTCGAATCGAATAATATTGGAGAAGTAAAATACGATAGTTGCCCGCTCCCGTTTGTCTGTAATACTTGGTTTGCGTTTCCGTCACTTGTTGGCCATTTTACACCATTGAATGACACTGTGCCTGTTCCACTGCCTGACAATTGGAGGTCTGCGTTAGATGTTGTAGTAATAGCATTGTCCGATATTGCAACGCCGTCGAATGACGCAGACGTGTTAACATTCATAGAAATAAACAATCCAGATTCTGGTGTAGCCGCACCAATTGGCACGTTGTCTATCGTTCCTGCATTTGCATCAATATTTGCGAAAATAATTGACCCAGTTCCATTTGCTGTGAGAACTAAATCGGAATTTGAACTATCAACTTTTATATCGTTATCAGATATGTTAATAGTAGAGTCAATAGTCAGTTCCGGCATTGTAACAGTTCCTGTGCCGCTTGCCTGCAATTCAATATCAGCGTTTGATAAAAGTCCTTTGATTTGGTTGCCCGAAAATTCAATATGAGTTAATGTAAAGTGTGGCCTTGCATAAACTTCTGTGAAATTGTTGTTAATTTTTATACCAGAACCTCTAATAGTATCACCTGTCCCGTCGTTTGCGATTGTGCCTATGTTTATCAGTTCCTGTGCCATATCAACTAGAGGCTATTAGCCTACGCTTACCTTGAGATCTGTACCATCTCTAAACAACTGTCCAGCAACACTTGGATCGCTTGTTGGAAGGTTAGCCATTATTACTTTTTGTGTTAGTAACTCAATCGCTCCTGTTCCCGAAGCATCGATCTGTATGTTTGCGTTTGAAGCCGATGATGTTATTTTGTTGTCAGTGATGCTTATTCCGCCGTCGATGTCCAACGTGCCGGTTACTTTTGCTCCACCTCCCTGCACTCTAAATGCTTCTGCAAGTCCACCAGACACTGTGAATGTTTGGAAAATTAATTCGTTTGCTGTACCACTTGTACCGTCGAACAGAATCTTTGATCCTGCTGTGCCTGCCGAACCTAGGAAATCTATACCTGGTACGTTTGCATTATCGGTCCTTTGTATTTGAATGAACGGCGTACCAGAAGTTAATGTGAAATTCCCATGAGCAGTGACATTGGCACCACTCATTGACATTGCCGCTGTGGTACCTGATCTTATTTCTAGGTTTCCTGAAGTATTTGCCAATATTCCATATATTGTGCCATCATCTTTTAGGAATACATCACCTCCGCCGGCATCTAAGATTATATCACCTGATGTGTCGACTGTGAGATCACCTGTTCTCGCTATTGTGGCTGATCCCAACTGTATGGCTCCTGTGCCATTTGCTGATAAAGTCAAGTCACTGTTTGTTGCAATTGGAGTGATTGCCGCGTTATTAATTTGTAGTTGATCTATTTCAATTATCCCGGTGCCATTCGCTTGTAATTTTAGATCACCATTTGTGATCGATGTGGTAATAGTGCCTGTGTCTGCGTCACCAACCAACTGATACACTTCTTCAAAATTCGTATTGATCTTCGTCATGGCCGTACGCAAAGTATCGCCTGTTGATGGGTTTCCTACCGCTCCTGTGTCTATGTTTAATCTAGCCATATATCGAATATACATATTTATTAAATAAAATTGATGTTTGTTGAAACATTAAAGACTATGAGATTGTACGAACGCCTAAGCAAGTGCGGCGTGTACCACACCTTTCACCGTAAAAATACCATATTTGTATTCAAATGTGACTCCTGTGGAACAACTTTTTTGAGACCCAGGGCAAAAGTCGATCCAGACAGGGCGACCAATGATTACAAGCACGTATGTTCATACTGTGATTCAAAAAGATTTGCACAAAAAGTTGGTGTGAAGATGCGTAAGGTATACAAATTAGATGCCAGTAGCACCAAGACCTTATAGTTTTCTCCACTTTATATCATCCCTATATCCAGTTATCCATCTTTGCAGATCAGCATAAATTCCACATTTGATATTTGGTTGATCAAAATACCAACGCAGAAATGGATTACCTTCGAGATATTCACGTCTATTAATAAAGTAAAAATTTGTATTTGAAAATTTTTTAAAAGTTTGCCTGAGCTGAAACATCCATTCGTATTTCAGATATGCCTTCATGCTGTCACGGTACGGATAATTTTTTGTATTCTTATAGATATTATTTTGCAATCTGCTAGGCGTTTCCATCTCCCATTGCCTTGCACCCACTATGTCAAACGCCATTATCACAACGTTTTTGATTCCAGATTCCGCCGCCAACACAACCGCTGAACATCCAGAACCTCTGGCATTGGAAAAATCATTTATTTTAATTCTTCCACCTTTTTTAATATTTCCGCCACGCCATACCCTATAGATCTTTAAACCTTCCGGAACTTCGTCTTTGGCATCGCCGTCACAGATATAGTTCCATTTACTGATATCGTTTATGCCATAAATTTTTGGAGATTCTTTTCCGTTATTGTGCCACTGGCTAAGTTCCTCAAACATCTCAGGACTAACGCCAATGATATGGTCACATAACTTTGGATGGTCTCTGTATATGGCATTACAACCATAGATAACGCCTTGTCCTTTTAACCTTTCGATGGGAAAAATATTACGAGATTCACCGTTGCCTATTACAAAAGCAGTGTCCATTACACACCAAAAGATTCACCGCAACCACATCCTGACTGTGCATTTGGATTTGATATTTCAAATTGAGAACCAAAAACTTCTTCTTTCCAGTCTATCTTTGTTCCTGCCACATACATCATTGAAGTTTCATCCACAACAAAACGTCCAGTATGCCAGTCTTCAATATGGTCACCATCCGCTATGTTTTCTTTCTTGTCAACGAATCCCCATTCATACTTGAAACCAGCACAACCTCCGCCTTGCACAGCCAAACTCACTGCGTATTTGTCGGGTTGTTTTGCCAATAATTTTTCCATCTGATTTTTTGCTTCATCAGTTATCGTGAACCAATTTATGTTTTCAAATCCTTCCATACTATTAATTATCAGTCTCCCTACCCATGTTTTGTAATCCTATCATTAACCAAAATTTGGTAGCATCTCTTTTATGCGAAAAACTCATAAATGCATTTTGATTCTCCCAATGATACATTGGATTTTCTATAATATTTGCAGGTTGAAACCACCAACCCCATTTGCCTTTGCAGTTTAATTGACACCACTCTATGCATTCGCCGTTTATGCCATTGCTGTTCATGTCGATATTGTATGCAAATTGCTTCATGTATCCACAATCTTCTGGGGTCTCGTCAAGGCCTGGCTTTATTCTTTTGACTTTTACTTTCCCGAAATTTTTACCATTGGGTAGCATGATCTAAACTCCATTTTTTTGCGGTGCACTTCTCACCACACTCTTGCACTTTGGAGAAATCATTGAATAATGTTTTCCATAGTGGATCGTCAAGCACTTCTGTAAGTGTTTGTTTTTTTGCGATATAATCAAATACATTTTTATTGTGTCCATATCTAAGAGCAGTCCAGCAACAAGGATAAAACTTCCCCTGTGCGTTTAGATATAAGCCTTTATTTCCTATCATGCACAGCGGTATGATTGAAGGAGTGCTGTCTGTATTATAAAATCTTTTTGTGAATAAATCAATGCAATTATCGTACCATTTTTTACCACTGAGAGATGTGGCGGTTCTAGTAAACCTGCCTTTGGCTATAAACTTATCACTTGGCTGTAGTGGATCGTCCTCTGGATAGGTTTTATAATTTTTTCCAAATTTAGAACTGAGAGTCAACTGAAAGTTATCGAAGTTCAATGACTTGGCTAATTTTCTCATGTCATCGATTTTATTTTGGTTAAATTTAAACGCAATAGCGGCCCAGGTTTTGAATGCTTTAGAATGTTTTAATACGTTTATGCCTTTTAGAATTGTGTACCAATTGCAATTTGTCCTATATATATTGTTTGATTCTTGATCCCAACCATCTAGAGAAAAATGTATATGATCTTTTTCATTTAGAATGCTATTCAATTCATGCCACCAAGATTCTGTCTTATATGACCCGTTGGTTATTATAACAAATTGAACTTGAGTGTTTTTACTCCTAATCCAAGATAATATTTTCAGTAGGTCTTTTGCATATATTGGGTCTCCGTCGTCACCACAAAAAGTTAATTTTTGAACATCAGAAATTAATTTACCTGTCCAGTTTCTTTGGAACCATTCAAGAGATAATTCCTGATTTGTTAGACCGTCAGGCACTTCTTGCCGAGAACACCTAGGACATTTCAAACTACATTTTGAACAAAGTTCAATGTGCCAATGCTCCAAAGGCCAATTATGAATGTTTTCAAACATCATTAATTATAACCTATAATTTTTTTGTTGTAAAGGCTAGTGGTGATTCCACTTACGGCCCGGCCCACGCATTTAAGACATTAAGAGGTCGGTGTTTTTGCCGACGTCACATATAGTGGCGTTGCAAATATATTTATAACTACTTCCAATGATCAATAACAAATTGATCAGCACATTCCATCGGATTCGGAGAGCCGTGGAACACCGCAACTCTATTGCCAGGTAATATGTCTACAGGCTTCCTGAACCATTTTTTACCGTCTTTTGTAAGAAGTTTAGTGTCTTTAAGTCCAATCATTTCCCACTTGTATGATCTGATCCACTCATCCGGAAACCATGTGATATCATCCTTTGCTCTTTTTGTTATCCAATCCTGGTCACCGTGATTCTGTTGCATAATATGGACAGAATTATTTTTAAATTCGTCCCAAAGATAGTTCATGGTGCCTGTCTTCCAACGCATACAACTGGAGTTAGATAGTTTCCAGTCTTTAATCCTGCATCTGTTAAAATCTCTTATAATATTGAACTTACCTGTATGACTAAACAAAGGATCTATGTTGTCAAAAATGACCACATCAAGATCAAAAAATAGGATATTGCCTTGTATTGGCAATTCAGAAGCAAACATATACAATTTGCTCCACCATGACTTGACAAAAGGATCTTTTGGCAATTGGATTACATTTATTTCTGGATCAAGACCATTTGGGTCATCAGTAAGACAGTGAAAGTTATATTCAACGGTGCAATGCCTTTTCACCATGTTGTTAAGGACATTGGCATATTTTGAAATATACTTGTTACCCCATTTAACGCATACTACGTGATTCATACCCTTTTTTCAATCCTTGAATTTGAATGTCCTTCCAGCCATCGCCGTCTAAAGCATACGAGTAAGGACAATTGATGATGGTTTTTCCAATTGTTCTCATGCTTGTTATATTTAAATTACTGTTCATTTTTTCATGTATGTCAATGATATTTGTATTAGGCCCAAAAGTTCTTTGGATATCAATCTGTCCTAACTTTATATAACCTAATGAAAGTTTTGGATCGTCCCAATCATAGCCGTTATCTCCTAACCAGTGTCTAAATGCATCCATCTCTTCTTTTTTGAAAGAATGCTCGTCCTCATTGACCGTCTGTCCCCATTCAACATCAAATTCTCCAGAATAATATCGCTGATGATTTATTTCCGAACACAGAGCATCTGTCATTTTAGGTGCATGTTCATCTCTGAAAACTTCGTATAAGGTTTTCCCAACCTGTGACCAATGTAGATAGACTCCGCCAAGGTCACGATCGTATCTGTTTATTTTGAACAGTTCATAGTCTTCATCATGTAGGTCAAATCTAGGAGCATTTAAAAAAGTTGTGATTTGAGATGGCCTCATCCATTCCGGTTCAAATGCTTTTTTCCTATCAGCGTTGACCCAGCCTTCGATTTCATGACAGATATTGTTCAGTTGTCTGATGGCATACTTTGTTTCTATATCAGCCTGTTTGTAGTATCTAGAAATAGACCAGGCCGTCCCTTGTAACTCCTCAAAATACCTGTGCAATAAATTACATGCGTCGTGTTTTAATCTTTTTCCTGGGGTTGCCATATCGTCACCGTCAATTGCTTTGCCTATGGGAAGATTGGAACTGAATTGAAAATCATCTTCTCTGAAAGGGTGTATTTTTTCATAAGAAGGATTAAATTCAAATGAATTAATTTGTTCTATATTTTTATTAAGTTCTCTTACAAGATAATTTAGATCTCTTTTAGAGTCTGCAAAGCCAATAAAACAAAAATTTTTTTCGAGAACTAGTTTATTTTTCAAGTTGTCATTGAATGCAGACAACCATCTATGTCCTAGCGGTGTATCATATATGTTGAAGTAGTAGGCCATATCGTTAAGGCCTACTCTCACCTCATCAAATAGGAAATTATTTTTTTCTGTAGATGGCACTGTTTGCTCCGTGTTCCATGCACTCTACACTTTCCACATAACATCTGCCATTGGTTTTCTTTTTGATCAGTTCGTCTGCAAAATCAAATGCATGTTTGGCAAACATTTCAGCACCAACCCCGTCAAAAATTCTCACTTCGGCTAAATCATGCTTTTCAAGTTCTTTCAATTTTTCTATTTGCGGATCATTTTGATCTAGTGCCATTTTATGATCAAACTTGTCTTGTAACCATGCCTTCAGTTCTTTAAGACCACCAAAATCGACTACCCAGTTTTTGTTGTCCAAATTTTCACATCCAAATGTAAACTTGAAAGCAAGACTGTAGCCATGTAAGAAATGGCAATGGGAATGATCTGCGTTAGGTTGACGGAACACACAGGCGAGGCCTATGTTGTGTCCATATGTTTTAGTTGAATAGTAAGTCATCGTTTCTCCTTTTTTTGATGACTTGCAGAGTTTTTATAGAGGGTTGAAAGTCTTGAGTCCTCTTGACCATTAGTGTAACTTTTTGTTTATCTTTTGATCTAAGTCCAACTGCACTGCCGCGTTTCTTATGCGTTCAGTTAGCTCGTTGGGTATATTTAATTCTCCGTCGATGATACTCTTAAGAAAATGTATCAATACTGAAAATTCAGGTCTGTTGGCAACAGTCTCAGGGTCTATTCCATTGGTCTCCATTGCATTTAACAATGCTTCAGACGTGTCAATCAGTGTTTTCATTCCTTTATTATGTTTCTCGAATACTGGCATTATGTGATGATACTAGGTTTTTTAGGAACCTCGATTTTGCTGAATACTCTTTTATACTCATCGGAAATTTTATCATTAATATGAGCTATTGTAATAATTTTATCTATCGCAATATTGAATGGTTCATCCTGTTTGGCGGTTGAGAAAAAAGTTCCAAATGCAAGTCCTTGGGGTCCTTGCATTAGCACAAGTGCTTTATCTATGATAATGTGTGTAGACTCTTTGCCTACAAACTTAGAAATAACCTCCTCCCCAGAAGATAATTTTAGAGTGATAAGATCTCCATCTTTTATTTTGTCAAACATACCTTATTATAAACTATACGACAAGATTGTCAATGTATTTTTTTAATTCTTTGTCCTGTACATTAGGTGGAATTGTGTTCATAAAAAAAATTTGGTAACTGTCAGAACCATATTTGCCTATGCCATGCAATTCAGATGCGTCCTTGCCGTCCCAACCTAAATAATCCATGCTCATGTTTCTTAGTCTCTTTGCTCTTACCTTCCACATTCCTAAAGGTTTAAGTAATTTTTCCTGAGTTTTCTGTCTGCCTCTTATAAACGCCATAGGATTAGGATATTTCTTAAACAATTTGGGTAAAATCAATTTAACTTGTCTTCTATATGTTTGGTTGAGGCATATCACACCAACCATATGTTTCCATTTTTTGTAAGGTGCTTTGATTTGCTGTTGCACCATTAGATCATCTACCATAGGCCTCATGTAAAAAATTTTATATTAGTTTACGTTTTTGTCAACTGTTTGTTAATAAATTTTGCCATGCCGTCATATGTTTCCTGAAATACATTTGCATGTTTTTTCCATTCATCTGGCATTGTCCAACGATCATGATTTACCACTATCCATCTTGTGTCCGGGTCTGAATATCCCATTAATTTATGGAATTGATATATCCAGTAACTTGGATCCACAGGCCTCTTGATATAGGTGTAACCTTCAGAACCAGTATACATGTTGTTAATTTTGTCTTTTTCTAATGGATGTAAGTCGAAACCCAGCATGAATATCGCTTTAGGCTTAAAGGTCAACGCCAAGTTACCTGCGTGAGGTCCTGTACCCCAATGAAAACTGTCATCCTGTCTTTTATCGCCAGCATATGGGAGTTTTGGAATCTCTTTTACATTGGGCCAATGTGCAAATTGATCCACCCATTTGTCTCTGGTAAAGATTGTGGTACCTTTACCAACAGCATTGACCGCCTGTTGGCACATATGCCTGTCAGCACACACAAGATACTCGGTGACGTAATCTCTGAATATGGCATTACAGCCAATCACTGTGCTGAACGATTTGAGAGGAGAAATATCAAAACCTCTTCTGCTTTCTCCGTTGCCGATTATACTAACATACTTGGTCATAAACGTATTTAATCACCCCTTTAAACGCACATAGAAGCATGTACACTGCTGGTAAATTTTATTCTGGATAAGTTACACATATTATCAATATTCGCTGTTTAAAAGCATTACGACAAGAAAAACGATTGTATATAATCATAATTTTTCAATTTGTTCATTAACTTTTCCTCATCTGTTTTATCAAGTTTGCCCAGCTCGATTCTCCCTGTGGTCAATCTTGGATCACCGATAGGGTAACCATTGTTGGTAATATATTCCTTGTTTGATTTGATATAGGCCTGAAATTTTTGTTCATAATTTTTTACCATTTCTTCGGTGTCAGTGCAAAAGTAGGCAACGCAGTCAGCACTATAGTGGATGTTTGGAACCACGTCATGGTGATGGTCATCGTTGTCTACCGCAAGACTTTCAATATTTTTGCCAACGTCTGCGTACAAATGGTAAAGAGATCCAAATGTTTTTTTATTTGTAAAAAGTTTATAGTCATCATGGTCAAACTTATTCACCTTAGGTAGGTCAAACCAAACTATCCTTATCTTAGGAGATCCTTGCCTATTTTCACATGCATGAACAAATTGATTTATTTCGCTTAAATTTTTCCTAAAATTTTGAGATTTGCCCTCGAATATAGGATTAGTTTTCCACTCATCAAGTTTGCCGTGATGCTTTTCAAACACAGCGTGGATTTGATTTAGTTTATTTTTGTCTTTAATACTTTCTAACTTAAAGCCAAAAAGTTTCTCCTCTTTGTCTATTTCTCCTATCAAGTGATTTAATTTTCCTAAGACATAATCATCACTTAACTTTTTGTTGATATTATATAATGCCCACGGTTCTGAAATATTATATTGTTTTTGTTGTGCTTCAAGCACACAGTAAATCCATTTTTTGGTAAATTGGTTATCAATAAGTCTGTATTTCAGATCAAAAAAATCTCTTGAATCATCTTCCTTTGAGAGTCTTATTGTGGCAAATTGCATTAGTAATATCTTGTGTGATCGGCTCCTGGGTGTGCGTGTCTCATACCTCCGATCTTGTCGGCATCGTTTTTATGACGCGGTATAAAATGTATGTGTGGCCACATAATGGTTTGCCCTGCATCAATACCCATGTTCATACCCACATTGAATCCAGTCATTTCACCTTTCTCAATTTTTTTTTGGCCATAATCATATGCAAGTGCGTACGACTTTCCTATATATTCTGCTGATCTTTTTTTAGGCACAAACAATGTGTGACCTTTCACACACGGATATCTATCATTGAACACTACGGTGTAATCCGTCTCCATGAAGGGTTTGTCGTTGCCCATCCATATGCTTTCTGCATAGTGATCTACGTGCTCATATTCTTTCTTGTAGATAGGTTTTTTCGATGGCATTGGTTTTTATTATTCCTATCCTTATATTACTAGAATTTGGTTTATGTTGCAACCTAATCTGATTCCATAATTTGGTTCTCGGCACAGATGGATTGTAATCATTGATATTTAACAGGTTTACAATGGCTTTCCTTACTTTTTCTGCACCACCATGCTTTTTACAAGTGTCGGACCTTCCGACATGCACTACTTTGTTAGCAATTTTAATTTTATATACACATGGCAATTTGATCCATTTTGTTTTTGGATTTTTGCTATGTGTTATTTTGTATTCTTTTATTGAATAGAGATCTTTGATGTTATACCATTGTGTCATCGAAGTCATCATATAGGCTATATTCCGCAGTGAGTTCATCGCCTGCTTTAATAGGTTTGATTGTCATTAAATATTTTACAGGCAGTTGATGCCAGAAGCCTGCCACATTCCTACAATTAGGCTGTGCAGAATGATTATAGAAGGCACCCAAGGCCGTCCTAATAGCACCATGGGGGAAATTCTTGTTTAGTACATGCACAATCCCTAACACCACGTCAGCATCAAAGTCTTTCGTAGCAAATAATCCTAGTCCTTGAACTTTGGATTTCTGTATTGTCAATCCGTCTGGTAATGGTTTATACATTTTTGATATTTAAACTTTCATATGTTTTTTGAACTTTCTTGGCTTGGAAATAACAATCTTCTAGAGCATTGTGGAGTCCAGTTCTTTTTTCATTTCGATCTTTTGGCACAAGACTGAATAGAGTCCGTGAGTCCCTTATTTGCCAATAATTCCATGGCACAGGGGTTTCAAGTTGATGATATAGGTTTTGTAATATTGCGTAGTCAAAGAGAGGCCCTTGACACCAGTAAACGTCAACACCAACACACCATTTATTAATTGTTTTTATAGTTTCGGCTAAACTAATTCTATTTCCATCACCTAATGCTTCATCTCTTATATCTGCAGGCTGTGTTGCCCACCAGTCTAAAGTTTCTTGCATTACATCTCTACCTTTTGATGTCTGTGAATCAACATCGACTCTAAAATACATGCCTTGCGAGGGTTCCGTTTTGGTGTATGGATCAAATTTAACTCCTCCCACGGTAAGGATTGTAGCATTTGGATTTGTGCTTAAAGTTTCAAGATCGATCATCGCATGGATCATACAAATTTATCTTCCTGTCTCGACATGGCTTTGGCACCGCTCAGCGGATCATCTATTTCCTTTATTACCTTTGCTATGCAGATATGTTTTTTGAATCTTTGTTCTATGTCTTTACCTGTGTCAGAATACACAAATGTTTCCTTTTTGGTTGCATCAGGAAATTCTAATTCTATTTGCCAACATTTTGTCATATAAACATTATATTGTAAGAATTTGGAAATGTCAACTAGGCTTGGGGTGCAGTGCTATCCATCCATTTCTGGAATTCATTTTCGTTAAGGCAGTAAATTTGTCCGGTGGATCCGGGATATGTCATTTGTGCGTAGTCAGATACTATAGCGGCTTCGGTAAGACAATCATTTTCATTTTCGTAAAGAAACTGCTCATACATAGTGGAACATTCAGTCCCCCAACATATCATTATGATCATTATCCATTTCATTATTTTTCTCCTGACCTTAAAAGTATATATGGATATAAATTAAAAAATAATGTGACTACTTCTTCTTTTTCTGTTGCAAAGTTCGTACTTTTGTTTGCAACCTAATCAAGTCGTTATCCAGCATACGGATTCGGTCAATGAGAGCAATCAGTGTCGTTGATGTTGATCCTAATTTTGGCTTGATCTCTTTTACAATATAATTGTACAGATACCATATAAAATATGCAAGAAAAAATGTTGCCACAACAGGAAAGCCATAATCCTTAATTAATGTTGCTATCTCCATTAATCCTTCCTCGCATCTTTCTTGCCATCTGCTCTGGCAATACGATCTGTATCAACAGGAAGTCCTAGTTGTTCTGAAACTTCCTGGTCTATTTTCAATATGTCGTTATTCATGGTTTTTACTCTATTATCGAGTTGTGTGATCACATTTTGGATGAAACTAATCTGACCTACTACTGAGCCCAGTATGTAATTTATTATTACCATAATAAAACCACCTAGACCTATTGTGGCCGCTATTGGCAGGCCCAAGTCTGATACTAATTTGAAAAATTGTTCCATTATAAGTGTATTTAACTTTTGATAGTATACACTTTAATTTCTTCTGTTTTGCCCTTAACCGTTATCTTATCTACGAAATCAAAATCATAATTTTGTTTTGCGGCTCTAACAGTTTCCTCACCTATGATCAGTGTCTTGCCAAGGGACTTACTACTGCTTTCTAATCTACTTGCAAGATTGACAGCATCACCTATTACACTGTAATCAAATCTCTGTTCTGATCCCATATTTCCAACCAAAGCTCTTCCGGTGTTTATTCCTATTCCAATGCGTATTTCAGGAAGCCCTTCTGCGATTAGATCAGCGTTTAGCATCTCAAGTTCTTCTTGCATTTCTATTGCCGCCTCAATGGCATGGCGTTCATGTCTTGGATCATCGATAGGTGCATTCCAAAAGGCCATTATACAATCGCCCATGAATTTGTCAATTGTTCCTCCGTTCTTGATTATTACGTCTGTCATTTTAGTCAGGAATCGATTTATCAGTTTTGTAAGTGCTTCAGGATTTCCCTTAAACTTCTCACTGATTGGAGTGAAACCTCTTATGTCTGAGAACATGAATGTCATGGTCCTTGTCTCACCTCCCAGTTTAAGTAGGCTTGGATCCTGCTGTAATTTTTTCACCATGGCAGGTGCTAGGTAATGTTCGAACTGTTTCTTGATCTGTTGTTTCAAACTGAACTCTTTTACAAACCTATTGAACACTGCGTGAAAGCCTGTAATAGTTGTCACAAGTATGATCCAACTGGCGTCCCAAAGTTGCAGGTGTTTCACAAAATAAAAATAAGCACCATAGGCCGTACCTGACCACACAGTCAGCAAAACTGCGCCTACTAACCAGTAAGGTGCAAAACCTGCCAGCAATATTAGGATGATTGCTAGTACGCCAGCCGCGACATATTCAAGGAAAGTTGCAGTGTCTAGCCTAACAATGTTCTCTCCATTTATCACAGTCTGTAGGCTGACAGCCATGGCTGTGTGGCTGTATTGTTCACCATTGGGAGTTGCTATCACTGTGCTAATACCTTCGGCAGTGTTTCCTATGATTACAGTTTTACCTGCTACTGATTTAAAATCATCTGTGATGCTGATTGTTTTGAACTCCTTGTTCCATCTGAGCCATATCCTTGCGTATTGATCTGTTTTTATTGTTTTGAATTTTGGCACTCTTACTGCTATCACGCCACCTGCACCTGCTTTGACTTGATAACTTGGATCACCAACTGCGACCCTTATCACTTCTAGTGCTACACTTGGATAAACTTCATCACCTACCCTCATCAGCAACGGAAGTCTCCTAACAACACCATCTATCTCAGGCGTTGTGTTGACAACCCCTACACCATCAACGTTGTCTCCAAGCAACGGTATTGGTCCAAGCATACCTGGCCATTCGAAGAGCCAAGGCAACGGATCACCTATCTTGGCAACCCCGCGAGGCACTGCATTCCTATTGGTTTGTGTTGTCCCGGTCTGTGCTATTACGATTCCGTTCTGTACGAGAGCCTGTGCTAGATCCATGTCTCCACCCAACCTATCTTCCTCTGAGAACAGTATTGGAAGAACGATTATTCCTGCACCTGCTTCACGTAGTCGCCATATCACATCTGCAAGTATTGTTCGCTTCCAAGGCCACTGACCATTCTGTTCGATACTTTTTTCATCAATTTCAACTATAACAACATCTTCACTTAAAGTAGCCGTGTCGTATTTTTGTATGAGGTCAAAACTTTTTAACCTCGCTGTCTCTTTCACGAAAGGGTCCTTAAGTCCCCACATCATCAGAATCGCGAGAGTAACAAAAGCCAACGTCCAATGTGTGAGTAATTTTTTCATTAAACTGGTTTACTGCCATCCACCATCAAATGAAGATTAAACTGTTCCCACATCTCCATCTGATCCATCCAAAGAAATATCTGTGATACTGAAAGCACAACAATACCAGCGAGTATCAAAAACAAATAAATTTTATTCACCTTTTATATCCTTTTCAAACCATTCGAAACCCAAGTTGAGACCAGCCACCATTCCCCATATCAGGGCAAATCCTATTACAAGTAATATCAGTATGATAGGACTCAAAAGCCACAGCCACCAGTAATATCTAAATACGTTCTGGCCTTTTTTGAGACGTTTTACCCTGTGGTCCATGAACCAATGTACTATTCTTTTAACAACACTCTTCAACTTGTCAACAAGATATTTGTTGATCACCCAACGAACTGCCCTCATCACAATTAGTATTGGAGAACTTAACACCTCGAAGAACAATAGGAAACAGTCAACACTAAGGTCGACTATGTTATCTGCTGTGCAGGCTTTCTTCCAGCGTTCTTTCAAAGACAATTTCTTTTTGTCTTTCATGCACCCCCAAATCCTGTCCAGTTCCATGGATCTTTGAACTTATCTTCAACTGACTTATGAGGTTTCACTGTGCACCTTATTAAGAAGCCTAAAAGAATTCCTATTAAAAACCAAGTTGTCATTATGTGTGTATTTAACTAGATCTAGTTTTGTGTGACGGATACCGTGCATCCGCTAGAATTTGCACAATA
>TARA_B100001115_G_scaffold73616_1_pt1 | contig 29063 bp, 29 predicted proteins | sample TARA_B100001115 | Tara Oceans TARA_B100001115 (sample SAMEA2622652) | marine metagenome | biome: marine biome (ENVO:00000447); feature: surface water layer (ENVO:00002042); material: "saline water (ENVO:00002010), including plankton (ENVO:xxxxxxxx)" | depth 5 m | reverse complement strand
ATTGTCGAAAAGACTTGGAGATATCATGACACGCTACTGGCCGAGGTTTAATCGTGCGGGTTTTGAAGAATCTGTCGCCCCAATCGATTATCTAGAATGGTATATACCAAGACTGGAGGAATTAAGAGCACACAACCTTTCATTCAGCGGTATGCAATATAATTGGAATGTGCTGGATTTATTGGGAGACACCATAGCAGACATCGCCAAACCTTACATGGGTGATGTTGACGACCCCAAGGAAATCATTGCGGCGCGGGAAGGTGTAAATATTGAAAATGTATTGATTACCAACGGCGCAACTCAAGGGATAAACATAGCCTTACTGACGGCTATTGCTAAAATTAGGAATAAATCTAATGGCAAAATCACTGTAGCAGTAGAGTCACCGACATATGCGCCCATACCACAAAGTGCACTAATTCTTGCTGATGACGTCATTAGAGTAAATCGCTATCCGCCGAAAGATTACGGACACTGGCGGATAAACTACGAAGAGTGGTCAGCAGCGTTAAAAAAATCTGATATTTTGATGATAACGCCGATATCGAATCCATCAGGTTGGTTTTTTCACAAGGATGATCTAGCATGGATAATCGAGCAAGCAAAAATTAGCAATGTTACAATAATTGCTGACGAAGCATACAATGATGCATATCGAGAGATAGACGATTACTGCTCAATACATTCGGTAGCTCCAAACTCGATATCAATTAATTCATTAACGAAAGTGTATGCTATGGGTCACATAAGGTTCGGTTGGATAGTTTCTGATAGTGAAACCATAGCTATTGCCCGACGTATATTCATGACCTTTTCGGGAATCATGTCTAGTCCAGCAATGCGAATAGGCACTAAAGTGTTACAACAATCATCAATTGTCGATGAAGCAATAGCAGATTATCGAAGTAAAAACCTTCCAAAACTACGGAGCGTTTTTGCTAAACATGGAATAGTTTGGAATGAACCCCTGTCCGGTGTTTTCGGATGTTTCGAATTACCAAATGGGATTCATTCAGAGCTCTTTGCTGATCACTACTGCAAAGTGAACGATTTGTTGGTAGTCCCTGGAACAATGTTCAGCGACAGTATGCAAAACTGGGTAAGAGTAGCATGGTCTATAGACCCTAAATCATTCGAGTTAGCGGTCGATGCATTAGATAGGTCATTAGAACTAGCACTTAACCAAAAACAAGTGAATAAAAGTAAGTGATGCTCTCGCCACACCATGGGCGAGATAGTTGTTGCCATCACCGGTGCGTCTGGTGCAATATACGGAAAACGCCTACTAGAAATCCTTCAACAGCACAATAGACCTACCCGACTGGTGGTCAGTCATGCTGGAGAAATAACACTACAACACGAGTGCGAAATGACGAAAGAAGAGTTGGCTGAAGCTACTGGTGCTTACTTGGAAAATGAGAAAAATATTGGCGCAAAATCAGCCTCTGGTTCAGCCAAGATTGATGCTGTTGTAATATGCCCTTGCTCCGGCACAACCTTGGGGAAAATGGCGGCTGGAATTAGCGACAATTTAGTGACTAGATCTGCTATTGTCGCCATGAAAGAGCGACGAAAATTAATTCTGGTCCCCAGAGAAGCACCATATGCCACAGTACACCTCGAAAATATGACCAAACTCTCAAGTTGGGGCTCAATAATTATCCCCGCCTCACCTGGATTCTATAACCATCCCAAAACCATCGATGACCTAGTTGATTTCATTATGGCGAGGATACTTGACCACATAGGAATTGAACATCAAATCGGTAAACGATGGACTGGCGACGAAATATAAACTCAAAACCGACCAAATTGTGCTCAATATAAATCTAATATCTTGAACTATAGGTCACACTCTGGGCAGTGAAATTCAATAACAGAATAATATAGGCTTAGACATGGTGGCTCCAAGCGCATGGGCATCGCATATCCTTGTTCCCTCTAAGTCAGAGGCGCTACAAATTAAACAAAAGATATCTAAATTAAAGGAATTTCAAAAACTCGCTCGGAAGAAAAGCAACTGCCCATCGTCCCAATCAGGCGGGGACTTGGGATGGTTTAGAAAAGGCAAGATGGTTAGAGAATTTGATGAAGCCGTTTGGAGCATACCGCTTTCTACAACTTCCGAGCCAGTAAAATCACAGTTCGGCTACCACCTTATATGGGTTCATGAAAGGGAAGATGAATAGATGTTCAAAATCGGTATTGAAAATTACACGGTGTATGGTAGGCACGGTGCATACGAATTTGAGCATGAAAACCCCCAACCATTTATTGTAACTATTTGGGTTGAGATAACCAACCATCGGTTTGATGATAACCTATCCCAGACTGTTAATTATGCCGATTTGCAAAATGTTGCTTTCGAAATTATTGCTAATTCACCGCCAATAAAACTAATGGAAACAATGATGGAAAAAATGTTCACTGAAATCAGTAAAAATCAACTCGTCAAACGCATTGATATCCGCATTGAGAAACCAAGCGCACAGTTACCGCATGAGAGCGGATTAGCCGTAGTTGAGGCTGTGTGGCCATTTGAATGAGAGAATTGATACAATTGATTGATTTGTGAGGCGCATGGGCGAAGCAGTTCAGAGGGTTTTCGTCCCGTCTGTCACGGAAGAAGATGGAGGGACCATAGGGCTAGGTTGCTTTAGTTCCGAAGAGACTGCATGGCAAGTTTTACGTGCTTTCCTAAAAAAAAGTGAGCAAATGTTGCTGACAAACTGTAGCGTTGTAGTTTGGGATATTGATATAGTGGGGGAAGAAGCGATGACTGTTCTGTCGACTATGGAATGTAAGGACTGTCCTGTTTGTGGCAGGCGAACATTCTGGATTGATGTTGATAATTTTAGTGCGTTATGCCACGGTAATGCCTGTTCGGCATGGATAGAAGAGAACACTATTGACCCAGAAATAATTGATTGTGGTTGGCCAACAATAAGATTCCTGAAGCAAAATAAATCAATAGAGGAAGCGGTAGAGTCCCTATTTCGCTTAGGCGATCGGCTAAAATCAGTTGGCGAAGAAAGAATGGATGAAACTGCGGCTGAATCAATGATTGATGAATCAACAAGCGACTAAATTATACTATTTGCCGAAGAATCGAGCTCAGGAAAATAAATGCAAATATGCCAAAGAAGATGAACATCCAAATTCGCATTTGCTTTTCATTACGGGTATTTTTCTCGTGCTGATCGATACAATCCTGAGCTTTACACACTCTTGGATCTGAGCTTGGAGATATCGATGTCCCACATATTCGGCAGTGTTTATGTGTCGGTAGTTTACTGCTGGAAATCCGGTTGGTAACCTTTGATACATTCTCTTTAATTTTCTTTACATCCACCATGTAATCAACTCCTTACTAAGGTGCCGTAGAACTCTTCACCATCCAAAGCTGCCTCGATTAAATCAACTTTTCTGCCATCCAGAACCGCCAAATTAATGTTGCTTACTGAGGCTATATTTACTGCCACCGGGTCAACCACTGCAGATTGACCAGGAGCCATACGCTCAGTTCCTGTGATCTCAATCAACTCGTCAATCGACATTTCAGTGAATGGTTTAGCGTCTGGGAAAGTATTTGGATCCTTATCATAAACATGACTAACATTGGTGGCGATTATGCACTCAGCAGCGGAACAGTCACGCGCCAAGGTAACAGCAACAGCATCAGTAGTTTGACCGGGTTTTGTTCCTCCCATAATCACAAAATTATAACTCGCTAGTAGTTCAGATGCTGAATTTGTGTCATGTGGTATTACAGGTGCCACGTTACACCCAATTTCAATCAATATCTGTTGAATGATTGTCGCGTTCAATCTAGTGGCTGCGATACCGACTTCGTCGAGGCAGTCAGGATTACTCATCACGTTTTTTGCCAACTCAATACCTTCACGAGCGGGCAAACCGCCACCAATAACGATACCTAATTTTCGTGAATTGCCTTCAATGTGAACTGCCAGTTGCCTCAATTTTCCCAGCCATAATTGCCGGTTTTCCGACTCCTCAGGCCTGAGCAGACTCCCTCCCAACGCTAGTATTTGGGGGGGTCTCATGATTCGTCGTTTGATGTAAAGCATTTAGACTATCGCATCAAATAACTTATGAAATTTAGATTACACCTGATTTACTCATGCCTCGAAGGGAGGCTTCAAGTGCTACATCCAACGCCCAGTCATTGGAGGAGTCTTGATGTCGGCTGATACAGATATCGCAACTAAACGGCTGAGGCTCAAGATTGCTTTGGAAGAACTCCGGGAAATGAAAGGATTTGGCACCGAATTAGTAACCATAATAATCCCTCCTGACCGTCAGATTTCAGATGCAAGGACGATGCTGCAAAACGAACATGGGCAAGCAGCGAATATCAAATCCAAGGGCACCAAGAAAAATGTTCAAGGGGCCATTGAATCAGCGATTTCGAGCCTAAATAGATTCAAAACCCCGGGCGAAAATGGTCTCGCATTATTTGTTGGTGCGATAATAATCGGCAACAACAAAACTCGGATGGTCAATGTCGTTGTAGATGATCTACCACAGGCCCTGCTGTCATTCAGGTATAGATGCGACTCTACTTTTGAACTGACCCAATTAGAAGATATGTTAGTTGACAAGAAATCGTATGCTTTGTTCGTCATTGACCGCGCAGAAGCGGCTTATGGTATTGCATCTGGCAAAAGAATCCATGTGCAAGAACATCTTGTATCAAACATAATGGGGAAACACCGTCAAGGAGGACAATCAGCTCAGCGATTCGAGCGATTGATTGAAGAGGCTGCGCATAATTTTTTCAAGCGTGCAACAGAGCATGCATGCTCATATTGGCTGCCAAACCTTGAGAACATACAGGCGGTGATTATCGGTGGACCTGGAGCCACCAAAGACTTCGTTGTGAAGAATGATTACTTCCATCATGAAATAGCCAAAAAAATTGCCAAAACCACCTTCGATGTCGGCTATTCTAACGAGAGTGGCGTAAGAGAACTTGTTGATAATGCAGGCACGCTAATGGGTGAGATAGAATTGGATGCAGAACGCCAGTTGATGAACAGGTTCCTTGAGGAATTGGTCAAAGCTCACCCAAAAGCAACATATGGCGAAATGATGATAAAAAAAGCGCTTGATATGGGTGCAGTAGATACGCTGTTAATTTCTGAGGGGATGCGCAAAAATTCCGTTCACTTACAATGCAACACCTGCGGCCATGACTGGAAAGTTTCATTGACTCGCACACAAGAATTACCGGGGTGTAAAAAATGCGACACAAACAAAGATAACGTCAAAGAGTTGAGTAGCATTTCCCTTATTGATGAATTGAGCACAATGGCTGGGAAAGGCAACTCCGGAGTATCCTTTATCTCCACAGACACTGAGGAAGGGTCCCAGTTAATGCAGGGCTTTGGCGGTCTAGCAGCAATTCTAAGATACCCTGTGATGTGATAGCATGGAAATTTTGCGCCCTTTTGTTGAACAACTTGTTGAACCTGCACTGGCAGAGTTAGGAGTGGTTGGTGACCATTGGCGGAACATGATCGCTCCCTCTCGAGAGAAATCGATGGGAGATTTATCGCTTCCGTGCTTTGCTTTTGCTAAACAATTAGGGATGGCTCCTGATGTTGTAGCCGAAGAACTTCAATCCAGAATTCCCCAAACCAATGAAATAACTGATATTAATTCAACCTCAGGTTACCTGAATTTCAAGAGCTCACCGAGTTGGTTAGCAGAATATGTTATTGCTGGAAATGTCAGGGTAGGAGATGCAGAGGGTCGAAATCCAACAGGGAGTAAGTCGGTCTTGATTGAACATACCTCGGCAAACCCGAACGGTCCCTTCCATGTTGGTAGGGCAAGAAACGCAATTTTAGGCGACACTCTGGTCAGACTCCATAGGCTGCATGGGAACGAAGTATGTGCTGAATACTACGTTGATGATATGGGCAAGCAGGTCGCTGTGCTTGCTTGGGCGCTGGCAAACCTCAGCACCGAGGAGGTAAATGTAATTTTGACAAATCGAGAGCCGGTAAATCCTACATGGGAAAATAAACCAGACCACGACCGAGTAAGATGGTATCAAGCCGCGCAAGTATTGCGTAATGATGAAGCAAAAAAACCCGATATTGAAAAGGCAATATCGGCGATGGTTCACGCTAGTGAAAACGGGGATAATACAGTCCTAGAGTCCTTTCAAAATGCCTATCAACCAGTCCTCGACGGCATGCTAGAGACATTAGCCAGATTGAGAATTAATTTCGATCAATTTACCAAGGAATCATTATTCGTCACAAATGGAGATGTCGGTGAGATAATGCAAAAACTCGCTAGTTTAGAGATTCATGGTGTTGCAGAAAACGGAGCAGAATACCTAGACTTGGGCGCCAGAGGATTAAAAGGTAAAACAGAATTTTTCTACCGTCGAGGCGATGGTAGTTCACTTTATGCCACTAGAGACATTGCTTACCACATCTGGAAATTTACTCAGTGTGAGAATCTGATAAACATATTAGGCGAGGACCATAAACTACAATCAAAACAGGTCTCATTAACCCTCAATGAACTGGGCTTTAAATCGCCGGAGGTGCTATTCTACTCATTCATTAAATTGCCCGAGGGAAAAATGTCAACGCGACAAGGAAATGTTGTTTTCATGGATGACTTGCTTGAAGAGGCAAAATCCCAGGCTTCCAGTGTGGTGAGAGAGATTCGCCCAGATTACAGCGACGAACAAGTTGCACAAATAGGTGAAGCAGTCGGGACCTCTGCTGTCCGATTTAATATTATCAAAGTAAGCCCAGACAAGGGTTTTACTTTTCGTTGGGAAGAAGCGCTATCCTTTGATTCTGACTCAGCACCATTCATCATGTATAGCCACACTAGGTGTTGTTCTATAGCAGAAAAATGCCGTGCAATTGACAATCTAGATGATACGGTTGATTACGATTATACCGAGATTCCGGGTAGTATGTATGAGTTGCTTCGAGTTATTGCCTGTCATAACGATCTACTGGCCAGAGCCGTCGGACAAAATCGACCGAACCTATTTGCTAATCAGCTGCTAAGTCTAGCAAACGCTTACAATGGTTTCTATCGAGATTGTAAAGTAATACAGAATGGTGCGATAAATCAAACCTATTTTGCCGTGTCTCAAGTCGCATCAAGCCTGTTAAAATCCGGTATGGAAGGTTTAGGAATCGTGCCACTAAGCCAAATGTGACTACTCAGACCGATACCAGCCTTCCGGCAAACTCATCGGATCATGGTGCGAATTGTCTTTTACCAGCCTAACTATTTCCAGCTTAAGGGCTTCCATACCGACATTTTCCAGCGCTGAAATCGTAATGTATCCGTTACTGTCAATCAGCAGTGGCAACTCTTGGTAGTTTTCCTCTCCGCTCTCTAGATATGCTCGCTCTGCCTGCTCGACTTCTGCCCAGTTCTCTGGTTTATTATCATGGAGATCCGCTTTGGTTGAGATAATCATAACGGTGGTTTCCGCCAATAATTCGAGTATCTCCTCCAACAGGTTATTTTGCTCTTGCATTGACATGCCACAATTCTCGCTATCATCGATTAAAAATAGAACTAATGAACCTAAATTTTCCAAAGCAGATATCGCCTGCATCTCGATATCGTTGCGCTTTTCCATCGGCCTGTCCAATAACCCAGGCGTGTCGACCATCTGGTATTGCAGCCGTCTGAAAGTAAAGTGGCCTAGGTGAATTTGCTTGGTGGTAAAAGGATAGTGATTTACTTCCATCTTACCCGAGCTTAGGGCTGAGATGAAAGCCGATTTACCAACATTTGGCGCCCCACAGACCACAATACACGGAGATAACTGGTCGATACTCGGCAATCTCTTGAGAACTTCTCTGGACTCTCCCAGCCACACTAGAGATGGACGAATACGACCGACAATAGATGATATGCGACCGTAGGCTTCCCTCCTTGCCTCGTGCATGAGTTCGATTTTGGCAGTTCTAACTATCTTCTTGCTATTTTGAGTAGCTATTTTGGAAATCTGATTTGATGCCCATTGTAGCATCGAAAGGTGATGACGGTAATCGTCACATCCAACACAAGCATCAATCATCGAAACATCAAATTGTGGCGACTGGTCGAGTGAAGGCCACTGATTTACCGTGTCCATCAGATAAGTTGTGATAATATCAGAAGCGGTTTGCAGCATGCGATTTAGTTGCTTCCTAACCCTAAATACCCGGTCACTATCATCTACTCTATCAGCCGCTTTTTTTGCTCTAGCAAATGCTTTGTCGAGCAGCTCTTCTTCTGTGAGGACTGTTGGTAAAGCACGCCAAGAGACTTTCATGGTATCCCCAATCTTATGCTGGAAATCAATAGTTCAAGAATCCATACCCTAGTTGGGAATTTGATTGCTAATTTTGAGAGCGAGGTTAAAGTACGCTCGCCGACAGGTTCAATCATGGCGAAGAAAAAAACCGACTCCGATTTGCCGAAATGGGCAGTTCCAATATGGGAAGAGATGGGTTCACCAAGTTTGGCTGATATCGCCAGCGTCCACAATGGTGACTTGTTAGAGCGAAGACATGGACTGAGAAAGGATGACTTAGTCGAGATACTGCTTGATGCGCGCGCATTCAAAGAGGGAGATGACATCATGATTAAAGGGAGATTATTATCCTCAGGCAAGACAAGCATTGAGGTATTGACCGACACTGGGAAAACAGTCTACGTCGCGCGTGATGTAATTGTAAAGATAACCCTAATTGCCCATACAAGACCTGCTTATATCGACGACAAGGAACTACTCGCATTTGAAAGGGCTGATATGAAACGTCGATCTTCTCTGCATGAGAAAGTGGAAAAAGAAGTCAAAGGTAGACAGGATGATTCTCACCTGTGGGGTTGATAATGTGTCCTTAGACGAAAAGAAATGTATTCCTTGCCAAGGCGGAATACCGCCGTTATCTATTGACGAGATACAACCATACATGGCACAGATTCATGATGATTGGACTCTAATTGCGGATCACCACATCGAGCGAATCTTTTCATTCTCAGATTTCAAAAATGCACTCGATTTTGTTAACCATGCGGGTGAAATATGTGAAACTGAGAATCACCATGCAGATTTTGAATTAGGTTGGGGCAGAGTCAAGATTATGATTTGGACTCACAAAATAGATGGCCTCCACGAATCTGACTTTATACTCGCTGCCAAGATTGACAAAATCTAGTTGGTGGTGGCATGACTAAAGTTCAAGATGTGTTAAACACTAGAAGGACAATTCACCGATTTACTGATGAGCAAGTGGCAGATAGTATCCTGCAAGATGCATTGGTTGCTGCCTCTAACGCTCCTTGCCATAAACACACACATCCGTGGAAGTTTTACATTTTGGGTGATAAAACCAGACAGACGCTGATGCCCATCGTGACCAAATATTCTGAGATAAAATCCAAACAGAGGAACTCCAAAGATATCCAAGCTGACTTGCAACGAGCAATCAGCAAAATAACCCAACCACCAATACTGATTGCTGTAACATCAAAAAAATCTCCACATGATGCTTTTAGGGAAAAAGAAGACTATGCTGCTTCCGTCTGTGCACTGCACAACATGGTGCTTTCATTTTGGGGAAATGGTATTGGTGCCAAATGGTCAACTGGGTCAATAACTAGAGACATACAAACCTACGCAGCGCTTTCTATAGATATGGAAACTGAAGAAATAATCGGCTTCATCAAAGCAGGTTATGCTGAGAAAATTCCACAAGTCAACAAAAAACCAATCAGTGAAATAACCACGTATTTGGATTAGAGTTTGACTGGTCTTGTTGCACCGCAGGCTTGACATTTGAGTTGCGTTGTTCTTTCCTCTCGGATGAAATTTGTATCTGGTGAAGCACATTGGCTGCAAATAATGTATGAATTAACATAAGAAACGATGGTCTTTTTGATTCTTTTTGGCGGAATCCTGCCTTTAAATCGTGCCCTTGGACCGTCCCTGGAACCTGATGTACCTAAATCATTGAGGATATACTGATACACATGATTATCGTCCCTATCCATCATCGAAACGACTTCATTGAAGTTTCTAAATATGGTATTAGAACCCTCAATGAGGATTTGTGGCTCGGGTAACTTCCAACGTGATTTACTGGATATGTTATCCGGGATTTTTTCTCTTGCCCGGTCCAGCAAAGCCTCGTAATCGAAATCAGCCATGACCGACGGTCGAGTGTCCCACTATTCAATGCTTGGTAAGCCAATTAATTGCTCTGTATTGATTTTGATGAAAGGTTTGATGAACATGATTATTGTAGCACACCACGATTGTGATGGTAGTAAGTATCGAAGAACTTAGAGCAACTGCGATGAACCTGCGTAAGGAGGGCTTGAACAGTCAGCAAATCGCTGATGAGTTATCACTTTCTCAAGACACAATCTCTTGGTTACTGGCCGGCACTCAAAGCGATGACAGACCGAGTGATGTTAGAATAGGCTGGAGAACCATTGGAGTCAGGCCAAGCAGAATTTCAGCGATAGGAACCATCATGGCAGATATTGCTGATGAAGAATTAAGCTTTGAAGAGATAGATACAATTGTTGGTGTTTCAATCAATGGAATATCATTCGCTCACGAAGTAGCCCGCATCCTTGACTGTGAATTTACTGTTTACAGAACTACAGATAAAGGCGACGGCTCAGGATCGCTATCCAACAAATACGGTCAGGTTTCTGGCAAGAAAGTTGTGATTATCGATGATGTATTGTCAACTGGAAAAACCGTTAGTAAAACCATCGCTAATATAAGAGAAGCAGGTGGCGAGGTTGGGTTAGTGATTGTTTTAGTTAACAAGACTATGCGTAATGAAATTGGTGATGTGCCACTTAGAGGCGTCATCAGAGCGGTTTCTGTTTGAGGTGATTTTATGCACTGGGCGGATGTTGTTGCCCTCAATCTGTCCCATCGTGGAACCAAACACATTGTCTCTACCGGAATCACCCCAAGCGGTGAGTTCCACATCGGACATCTGCGAGAGATTCTAACTGGTGAGATGATTTCACGCGCATCGAGAGATGCTGGCTTAGAGGTTGAATTTATTTTCATTGTTGATGATGCTGACCCGCTTCGACGCGTTTATCCTTTTCTCGATGAAGAATATAGTAAATTTGTTGGGCATCAAATTGGTAATATACCAGCTCCAGATGAATTTGGCAAACCTGATTATGAACGATTTAACAACACTGGTTGGAACTATGCAGATTACTTTCTTAACCCGTTCCTTGAAGCACTTGCAACCATTGGCGTAAGGCCAAAAATTATCAAAAATCTTGAATCATATCAGTCTGGGAAATTTGCTGAATGTTCAAAAATAGCCTGCGATAATGCTGATAAGATTAGGGAGATTATCGAACGCGTTTCCGGACGAGAATTACCTGAAACTTGGTTCCCATGGAGTCCTCTTGATTCAAATGGCTCACTGGAAGGAGTAACTGTCACTGGATATGAATATCCGCTAGTGCATTACATGGACTCAAGTGGTAACAACGGTTCCTCTAATATTGCGAAAGGAGAAGGAAAATTGCCTTGGCGAATCGACTGGCCAGCAAAATGGTCTTGGATTGGCGTGACCTGCGAAGCATTTGGCAAAGACCATGGTGCTTCTGGTGGTTCTTATGATACTGGAAAAGAAATTTGCCAATTGTTTGGTTACAATGCACCTCACCCTTTGGTCTATGAATGGATAAGCCTGAAAGGGCAAGGAGCGATGTCTTCATCGACAGGAAATACCATCGGACCGATGGAGGCCTTAGAACTCGTACCTCCAGAAATACTTAGGTTTTTGATTGCTGAATCTAAGCCAAATAAGGCAATTGAATTTGATGCTGGTATGAGTTTAGTAAATCTAGCAGATGAATTTGAACGCAGTTGTGCTCGTGATTTAGCTGCTGAACTTGATGATGATTCACTTTCTCGCCGCCGGCGAGTTCAGTTAGAGGATTTGATGGGAGCCATACGATTATCTTCAATCGATCCAGATTCTGTTTCAGACTCATCAAATGTTTCATTTCGTCACTTGGCGTTGCTTGCGCAAACCAAACCCAGCGACGACCTTGTCTGGAGCAGTTTAGGGTTAGATGAAAATTGTCCACCAACTAATAACTTAGTAGACAGATTAACAAAAATGCGCATATGGATTGATTCCCCACATTTTCCTCAAGAAATGCGCATAAATATGCTAAATGAACCACCGAAAGATTTGCTACAACAATTTTCTACTGAGGAAATATCTGTGCTAAAGAATTTAACCAAAATGCTTAGTCAATGCCCGTGGAATCAGGAATCAATAGGGACGTGCATTGTTGAATCAGCAAAATCGCTTGAAATATCACCACGAATCGCTTACAGTGTTTCTTACACATGTTTGATGGGTTGCAAGAAAGGCCCTAGACTTGCGCCAATTTTAGCGGAGTTGAATCAGCGCGATATCGTAAACCAACTACAAAACTGCTGCAATTTAGTTAATTGAGGTGACAATATACCTCAAATTGATTATAGTATCCGCACCATTCAAATGATAGGGACCTTCAACCCTAAACATGGCGGGCGTTTACTGTCCAATCTGTGAAGCAGATGCGGAACCCGCAGCAAAATACTGTTTATCATGCGGCCATGATATGAACATGCAAGGACCAATTACATCGACTGGTCATGACCTCAACCAACTTCGAGAAGTTATTCGTTTAAGAGACGACTTATCGATGGCAGAAAAATTTGATATGATTGCCAAAATAGAAGAAGGTGCTAATCCAATACATCTGGGTATTGCCGCTCCCGCGGAAGGTGAGGAAGTGGATTTAGCAGATGCATTTTTGTCTAATGAAATTGGAATTTCAGCAAGTAAGCCAATTGTTGCGAGGGATTGGGGCAGTTCACCCGCTGCCAATGCTGCTGTCCGAGCAGTGGTTCGTGGCACTAACGCCTGGGACTTAATTCAGGATGGAAAATTAAACCTCAATGAAGGATTGTTCAGGACTGCCATGGATACTGGCATGGAAGCATCTACTCACATCCACGATGTTGCAAGTGGAGAGCATGAGGGTATAGATCCTGACGCTATGCGAGCCATTCCGGTATTGAAACCGCCAAAGCGCAGTTTTTGCCCAAAATGTGGTTCAGATATTCACTCAAATACAATGTTACAGTGGCGAAAATGGCGTGACTCCTCTAGTGAAGTTGTATCCATGCAACTAGAAGCATCGATGGAAACCGCACTAATACAAGTCGCATCTCATTATATCAACGTCATGCAGGCATTACAAGATGAGCGGGATGATGCTTATGATAAATTAGCAAAAACCGACACGAAAAAATTAGAAGACAAACTTCGTGGAAAACTGGCCAAAGAGATTAGAAAGGAACTTGAAAAGGAAATCCGAGCAGAACTTAACGAGGAATTTGCCAACAAAAATGTGTCTGAAGTGGCAAAAAAAGAGTCTAAGGAAAAGAAAACGGATAAAAAGTCAGCCAAAACCGCAACCAAGAAAGCCCAACCAAAACCAAAATCCAAACCTAAATCTGGCGGCGGTTTGTTTGCAGGGAAGAAAGCCATCAAGAAATATGAAGGTGAAGAAGGTGGCAAGACTGACTGGTTCCTAAAAGAAGCGCTGGACACTGTTTATGATCCACATGGAACCGGGAAATTAATCAAGGCTGCAACTATTTTAGCCCGCTCATCGGAAGGCAATGTAAGAGTTAGGGACGTTGTTAGAATTTATGCCACAGAAGGTGAAGAAGGTATTAGTGAATTGGCGTGGACTAGCCCGCTAACAAAATATATTATCGAAGCATATGACAACTGCTGAAATTAATAATTAACTTGAAGACGAACTGGCTCCATGTCGCCTTTTTTCATTGCACCTATAGCAGCAACTTCCATATTTGCTCCGCGGATTGTAGTGACAAACGGTATATTCAGCTCAACTGCCAATCGTCTCATCATGTTACCATCCCGAACTGCCCCGCCAGAAATCGTTGGAACATTGACAATGAACGAAATTTTACCTTGGCGCATTAAATCAAGCGCATCCGGGTGCATGCGTTCTCGTATTCGATAGACTACATCAACTGGGATGTTATTAGAGCGTAATATATCCGCTGTTCCTGACGTAGCAAACAGGCTGAAGCCTAGGTTGTGTAATTGTTGGGCGATGGGTATTAGGTTGGTTTTGTCGTCATCCCTTACAGTTAGGTAAACTCCTCCTGAACTTGCAACAGGCACTTCCGTCGCTAGCCTCGCTTTCAGATATGCAACATCTGCATCTTGATGTGAACCAAAGACCTCACCAGTAGACTTCATTTCTGGTCCAGGAGCGGGGTCTAGACCTCGCAATTTGATGAAGGGAAATACCGGTGCTTTAACACATACATTACCCGAAGTCCTTACTGGAATCATCTGCTTAGCAAGCGGAATTCCAATGGTTATGTTAGCAGCGATTCTGGCTAATGGTAAGCCCGACGATTTTGCCACAAATGGAACCGTTCTTGAAGAACGAGGGTTGACTTCCAAAACGTAAAGTGATGTACCTTGGATTGCAAATTGAATATTAAAACAGCCAATAATATTCAATCCCAAACCTATTATTCGCGTCTGTTCTTCGATTAGTTTTAACATCTCATCAGATATATTCTGTGTCGGTATAAAGCAGGTAGAATCTCCAGAGTGGATGCCTGCTTCCTCAAGATGTTCCATTACGGCACCGATCAATACTTCTTTGCCATCCGATGCCGCATCGACATCAATCTCGGTAGCGTGACCGAGATATTCATCGATAAGCAGAGGCTTGTCAGGGGCCAGATAAGCTTCTGTCAAGTATGCTTCCAATTGTGTATCGTTGGACAGTATTTCCATGCCTCTACCACCTAATACATATGACGGCCTGATTAAAACTGGATAGCCAATCTCTTCGACGGCTTTCCTGACATCGTCTGCAGTTAGTCCTGTTGCACCTCTTGGCATTGTTAAACCGACTCGCTTCGCAAATTTCTCAAATCTTTCTCGATCGCTTGCCTCATCAATTGCATCACATGAAGTTCCGGCAATTTCTAGATTTAGTCCTAGATGTTCTAACTTTGGAAGCCGCCTGTCAAGCGGTTGTGACAGATTGATTGCGGTTTGACCGCCAAATTGCAATAAAATCGCATGAGCCTGCTCACGCAACAAAACCTCAGTTACATATTCTAAAGTCAAAGGTTCGAAATATAGTCTATCTGAGGTATCAAAATCCGTTGATACTGTCTCCGGGTTGTTGTTGATAAGGATTGCATCCTTACCCGCTTCCCTTATTGCCATAACTGCATGGACGCAGCCATAGTCAAATTCAATTCCTTGCCCGATACGAATTGGCCCACTACCAATCGCCACATAACGTTCTTTAGTTCGCTCAGTGAGGTTCGGAACATAATCAATGCCAACGGTTGAGTTGGGCTCATATGTTGAGTAATAATAAGGTGTTTTGGCAGCAAATTCTGCGGCACATGAATCAACCATGCGATAATTTGGATGGAGTGAGAGTGAGTGTCTTCTCTGCATTACTGAATCTTCATCACGTCCCTTGGGTAGTGATTTATACCCACTTGACGGGAAAGAATTGAGGGCATCTGCAATGTGAGAGTCAGCAAAGCCGTGTGATTTCCATTTCCTGAGTTGTTCAACATTGATTTCAGTCGGGTTACAGGATAAATCAATTATTTCTCGCTCCAACTGAGCGATTTTTTCAAACCGATACAAAAACCACCGAGTAATACGAGTAATCTCGTGGACTTTCTCTACGCTCCAGCCACGCCTAAATGCCTCGATTAGCGCACCCATTCGTCGATCTGTTGCGATGGAGCACCAATCAACTAATACCTCGTCTGGCAGAGCTTCACTCGCTCTTTCAGCCATAGTCTCGCCTTCTGATTCATCCGCTCTTGTGAGTGGCCGTGGATGTGGACAGCCCTGTTCTAGGGAAGCCCAGGCTTTGAGGAATGCTTCTTCAAAATTCCTACCTATCGCCATTACTTCACCAGTTGACTTCATCGATGTTCCAAGAGTTCGATCGGCGGTCCTAAACTTGTCAAACGGCCAGCGTGGAATTTTGACCACACAATAATCTAGGGTGGGCTCAAAGGCAGCGGTTGTTCCATCTCCAGTTATCGGGTTGGGTAATTCATCAAGCGTATACCCGACAGCGATTTTTGCTGCAATTCTGGCAATTGGATATCCTGTTGCCTTACTTGCCAAAGCAGATGAACGTGAGACTCTAGGGTTTACCTCGATAACTCTTATTTCTCCGGTGAATTGATTGAAGGCAAATTGAACGTTACAACCACCTTTGATGTTTAATGCACGGATTAAAGCCAATGCTTGGTCGCGCAATATTTGATGATCGCGGTCCGAGAAAGACTGCAATGGCGCAACAACCGTTGATTCCCCGGTGTGAACGCCCATTGGGTCGATATTTTCCATGGTACAAACAATAATTGCATTATCAGCCTCATCACGCATCACTTCATATTCTAGTTCCTGCCAACCGAGAATTGATTCTTCGATTAGAACTTGATTGATCCGTGAATTTCTCAACCCGAGAGTCGCAATCTCAACCAACTCTCCAACATTCCATGCGGTTCCACCGCCCAAACCACCAAGTGTGAAGGCTGGCCTAATCAGTAGCGGCCAAGAACCAATTTTATCTGCAGCATTGATTACCTCTTCCATTGAATTACAAGCAATTGCTTCGCTGATTGGCAAATTTATTGATTCACATACTTTGTTAAATAAATCTCGGTCTTCGGCTTTGTCTATTGCGTCGAGATCTGAACCGATTAGCTCAACGCCTAATTCATCCAGTACCCCTGAATGGGCTAATTCACTGGCAATGTTCAAAGCAGTTTGGCCGCCCATTCCAGCCAACAAAGCACATGGTTTTTCGATTTCTAGAATACGTTTTATCGATGATGCTAATAACGGCTCAATGTATACTTTATCAGCCATCTCGGGATCATTTTGAATGGTTGCAGGATTTGAGTTCACCAAGATAACCTCGTAACCGTCCTCACGCAGTGCACGAACTGCTTGGCTACCGGAGAAGTCAAACTCTGCGGCTTGACCAATTTTAATTGGACCACTACCAAGTACCATGATGGTTGTCAAATCATCTCTCCTTGGCATTTAGTCTGCCTCCAAGTGTGTGTCAACTATTTCGCGGAATCTAACAAATAGGTTCTCTGCATCATGCGGACCGGGGCAAGCCTCGGGATGAAACTGCACGGTAAAGCATGGCTTACCGGTAACGTCTAGTCCCTCGACAGTTCGATCGTTGGCGTTGATGTAACGAACTTTTACTGCTTCACCATGCTGATTAATTGTATCAGGTGATGTTGCTCCAGACGGATGTGCTGCGAGCATTCCTGCTTCGGGATCTGCGACAGCAAAACCGTGATTTTGACTAGTGATTTGGACCTTTCCAGTAACCAAATCGACCACCGGTTGATTTGCTCCGCGATGTCCATAACGCATCTTGTAGGTTTTAAGCCCGGATGCCAGACCCATCAATTGATGCCCCAAACAGATGCCCATAACTGGGTATCCCAATTTAACCGCCATTGCAAGCGTATCCCTAGCTGCTGTGGCTTTTCCTGGATGCGCTGGGTCGCCAGGACCATTGGAACAAAACAATGCGTCAATATGGTATTCATCGGTCAATCTGGCAAATGGTATGTCTGGCGGACACCATATCACCTCAAAATGCTGACATAGACTTCGTAAAATATTGAACTTAATGCCACAATCTAATGCTGCAAGCCTCGGTTTTTTGCGACCAATGTCGTCCTCATCCCCTGCGTTCAGGATAACGGCCTCATTGATTGAGACTAAGTCAACCAAATCCTCCAACTCTGGCGAGGTTAGGTTTTTCAACCGCGTTTTGAGGGTTTCTTCTTGCTCTAGTGGCCCAAAGACACATAGTACTGTTCCCAACTCTCGCACATTTCTAGTAATCTCTCGCGTGTCAACATCCTCAATACCAGGGATATTATGCAACCTTAGGAAGTCGTTGACCGTAGCCACTGAATCTCTGTGATCCGGATCTTTCATTGCATGCCTGACAACAACGCCTCGTGGCCAAACCGAGGAGGATTCAGAACGATTGATGTGTATTCCATAATTGCCAATGAGCGGATAAGTGAATGTCAATACTTGACCTGCAAAGGATGGATCGGTCAAGGATTCTTGGTATCCCATCATACCAGTGGTGAAAACTAACTCACCCTCACCGATTCCTTCGGCGCCAAACAGGGTCCCTTCATACCTACCTCCATCAGCGGTCAAAAGTATACCTCGCCCTTGTGCTTGTCTTCCAAGAGTGTCACCGAATTTTAGCCCATCAGCAGCATCTCTGAATCTTGGATATGTCGATTTCTTGTAATCGTGAGAGCCCGGGCAGAAACTGCCACCTGCCTCTAGGGGTATCGACATCAGCAGTTGTCGATGAAGGACTCAAATAATAATTGGGATGGATTGGATTACCATTTATTGGTTTTTAGTCTGTCCAAATAATTGATTTTATCGTACACCAATTTTAGTAAGTAATTATATACTTAGCCGACTAATTGACTTCATGCACATCTTTACCTGTTTTGGATGGTGATATAATCAATTGTGGGTCAGAATATTGTCGATTGAATCCCTCACCTTCCGTCCAAGAGTCCAAGAATAGTGCTAAGGCGGCAACCTCTGAATGTGGCTGATTGCCAACAGCGATATTATAATCACTTATGCTGAATAACTCAGAAGGCACTTTCGCACCACCCACAACTACAATTACGGGTCGGTTCTTGGGGATGTTCGGGACTACTTTCTTGAATGGTTCACCATACATTGTCAAGTGAACAATGATTGGTTTTTCAGATGTCGATGATGTATTTATTCCCCTCAGCAGTTTCATCGGCTGACTTTCATAACGGCAATCTAGTCCATGTCCAAACCTATCATTTACCGATCTTATGTTAGAAAATAACTTGTTGTCCTTATCTCCAGATAAAATAAATCCTTTTGCCCCCATGGCTCTGCTTACTAATGCAAGATGGGTGGTAATTCTCGGGTCTCTGCCAACTCGATGCCCTAATCGCAAAACCTCGATGTCGAAGTCTGCCATTTTAACACTCCAAATAATATAATTCAGTCATCAAGTGACATACCGCTGATTGAATCATCTCGTTCATTCAATGGTTCGATATTGAGGCCTTTTGAATCACAAAATTTCTTCAACCAGGCGAGGAGCGATGCATCAACTAACAGGTGCGCACAATAAGTTATACCAAGCCAGAGTAAGGCTAAGCGGGCGGTTCGCCAAACGCCGTCTGACGTGGTTATCTCATCAGTGAAGAAACCAACTGCGAGCGGCTCAAGAACATACAGACAACATAGTATAATTAACGCGCCTGAAACTAACGCGGGTGCTAGTTTACCTAATTCTCTGCTAAAATCTCTCAACAACGCAGAAAGCAATCCTAAACCAATTACAGTAAGGGCAACCTGAGAGAAGTCCAGACCAAAAAATGTCGATATACCGGTGTCTAAATCATCATTACTGGTATCTACTGTCAGCCACCAAAACACCAGTATAATCGTACCTAAACCGCCACTAAAGTATGCCTTATTGGCGATCATCTTCAATATTGAAGCATTATCTTCGGGTTTTAATCGACTGATTAATCGTTCAGCTAATTCTTCACTATATTCTAGAGCTGGGTTACCCGGAACTGATGTTTCATCGTGAAGATTACCCTCTGAATTTATGGCATCACCACCCGACATTAACTACCCTTGAAGGTCACAACTTATCAAATCTCTCGAACTGGGCACATCTATGAGTAGGAACTTAACACCCGAATCCAAGAGCGGAATAATTCTTCATCCGAAATTATCCAATACAAATACTGGGCGACCATTGCTCATGGGGATATTAAATTTAACACCAGATTCGTTTTATCAAGGATCTCGTCTAACTAAGGATGGTGCTATCAAACAAGCAGAAAATATGATACAAAGCGGCGCCGATTGGATAGATATTGGTGGCGAATCCACCAGACCGGGAGCCACTCCTATATCTATAGAAGAGGAACTAGAGAGAGTTATTCCGGTGGTAAATAACCTCCGCAAGAAATATCCTAATTTGCTGATATCAGTTGATACTAGAAATCATGAAGTTGCTCGCCAGGCCATAGCAAGTGGTGCAAATATGATAAACGATGTTTCTGGTTTAAGAGATCAAAAAATGCTCGATTTAGTGGTTGATAGCAAATGTGCAGTTTGTATAATGCATATGCTTGGCGAACCGGGCAATATGCAAAAGCAGCCAGAATATGATAATGTTGTTGAGGAGGTTATCACATACCTAGAGAAAAGGGCTGAGCAACTTATCGAACGTGGGCATCCAAGAGATTTGATTGCCATCGACCCCGGCATTGGCTTTGGCAAGACACAGGAGCATAACTTAGCCCTGATGAAGGCTGTAAAACGTTTCAAAGCATCTGGGTTTGCCGTCCTTTGGGGTATCTCAAGGAAATCGATAATCGGTCACATTACGGGTAAAACTAACCCTGAGGATCGGTTGCCTGGAACACTCGCTTCGTCTATTTACGGCGCAATCAATGGTGTTGATATCCTTAGAGTCCATGATATTGACGAGCATAATGATTTGCTCGAAGTATTTGAAAAATTGATTGATTAGATACCACCAATCAAACCAGCCGCAGCAACCCAAGCCCCCAACATACTACCAAGATTGGTCAGTGCCGTTACTAATAGGACCCGTCCCGCTTTATTTGTCCAAAAGCTGCCATACGATTCTAATTTTAGAAACTCTTGCAAATCTTCAGCAGTTGGCTCTGCTACTTTTAGTTGCACATAACCAGCAAACCAACCCGCAGCAAGAGTCGGATTGAGCGACGTTATTGGTGATGCTAAAGCCGCTGTCAAAACCGATAAAATATGGCCTCTAGCAATTATGCAACCGATGGCTGCTAAAATTGCATTAGCCAGAGTCCATACGGTGAATAAGTCGACAATGTCGACACTATTTCCGCGGAATAGAAAGAATCCAAGTAGACCAAATACCAGTAATGGTATCAACCAAGGAATACTTTTGGCCAGCAATGAACGCTCTGGCACCACAGACAATTCAGATATACTATGTTTAGCGGATTTGTTCTGCAAGTGATTTTCTATTCCTGTCAAATGTCCTGCGCCAACGACCGCCAATATTTTCTTATTTGAATCAATTTTAAGCAGCTTTTGAGCAAGATATTCATCCCTTTCATCGATTAATACCTCTCCTGCACCTGGTGAAAATTCTTTAAGTTCATTCATCAAATCAGACAAGATGTCGCGTTGCTCTAATAATTCATCAAGGTCAACTTCAGTATCATCTTCATCATCGCCGAGCATTGAGAAAATGATCTTAAACTTCTCGCGAAGGCGCATTTTCCGCCATGCTCGCCGTAGTGTTGTTTGAATGTCTCGGTCAATTAGTGCAACCTCTATTCCCAAATCCTCAGCGATATTAACGGCTTCCAGTAATTCAGCACCGGGTTGCTGGCCTTCATCAAGTCCCAACTTACGTTGCTCAGCAGCAAGTAACGATTGTAATAAAACAAGTGGAGCTTTACCTTCCTTTATCACTTTGAGCAAACCCTCTTTGTCTAATCTCCGATCGCTTACCAAAGAATCATAGCGGGACTTACACAACTCTACTGCAACAACCTCTGGTTCATATTCAGCGATTTGTTGCTTAACCGCTTCGACGCTTTTTGTTGAAATGTGTGCCGTCCCCAACAACCGTAAATTTGGGTTTATATCTACAACCATTGAATTTGTAATATTAACACCTCAATTAGTAAAAATATCCTCTAACAATTGCTTTGTTCTATCCATCACTATCTTGTGGTAATGTGGTTCATCTAAATCCGCTTGTTGTGCAAAGAAATCTAACGGGATTTGCCCGCCGCCTAGTGATTTATGGCCACCTGCTAGACCGTCAGGAAATGCTCTTGATAGAGCCTTTCCAACATGAAAATCAGCTTTATTTGAACGTACGGAAAGTATTACTTTGTTTCTCCTCAATCCGTAGGTTATCACCGTATCAATACCCTCGGTGGGTAGTAGGAAATCTGCAATTTGAGCCAGAGAATCACGATCCGTCAGATTATGGACAGGGGCCAATATCAGCTTGTCAATTTGCTGTTTGTCGCTCAAAGCGTTACTAAATGATTCAAGAGCCGCTATTGACCTTGGAGGCATCTCAATTGCCCTTAACTTGTCCTTATCTACCCACGCATTAATCCATAGTAGGGCTCTTACATCGACTGCGTTGAAGTTCCTGGTAAAGCCAAGAGTGTCAGTTTTAATCCCAAAAGCGAGGGCTGTTGCAACCCGGGAATTCATGGCAAAATCACTACTCATTAGCAATGAGGCAACCATTGATGATGTTGATGAATATTCAGAACTAACCATCGCCAAATCTGCTGTCACTGAGTCGTCGACAGTGTGGTGGTCGATGATAATATGTGGTATACAATTTGTCGGCATGATGTTATTGGCACCGGGGCGATGGAAATCTACTGCAACTATAATATCTGATTCTTTTATCAAATCGGTGATTTCCCAATCTAAAATCAGCCGACGCACAGGGATTGCTAATTCTCTTACCATGGCCTGATTTTGATGATGTTCAATAGTCCCACCGTGGACAATTTGCGAGGAATGACCGTGACTGGCAAACAACTCACTCATAGCAAGTGCCGATGCCAGAGCGTCCGGGTCGGGGTTGTCGTGACAGAAAATCGTAACCTTACTATTATCAGAAATTGTGCTGATATAGTTTTCGAGGGTAATAGCGCCCTCTTTTCGCTCCCAACCTCTAATTCTATCCTGCATTGCGGAGAACGAAATATCATCAATGCTGATTAAATCATAACCGTCTCCCTCGATTGCTATGGTTGTCAGGATTGGGGTTTTTGGCCATTTACGTTTTATTGCTTCGAGCGGTTGAGAATCACTAATTGATTTTGTATCTAGATACAGGATGGCTGTGGGTGAATTATTTGTTAGTGGTAAATCGGCCAATGGTAATGATGAGGGCAGCGCAACTATCTCACAGTCATCAAGAATTTCACCAATGGGGAGATCTTCTGCCAGACCAATAAGTGTGCAAGGTTTTCTGGTTGAACACCATTTTGCCAGCCTGAGGCCGAGCCCACTAGAGCCAAATATCAGAAACATGTCAAACACTTGATACAAGGTTGCTTAGTTATGCAAACAGGACTGGTGCTTCCCTCGCAACTCCTTGAACTTCAAACAAGTCTCTTCTCTGACATCCCTTAATTGATGCCACAAAGGTAGTAGGAATCATTTGAATTGCTTTGTTAAAGTTCGTCGATGCTGCGTTGTACATCTCCCTGCGATCTGCAACCTGATTTTCTATCGACACCAATTCATTTTGCACATTGAGGAAACTGGAGTCCGCTTTGAGTTCGGGGTATGCCTCCGCAACTGCTGTGATTCTTGGCATCATGTTGGCCATCATTGATTCGGCGGCAGACACGCCTTTGACATCATTATTTTGTAGAGCACCGGCTGCCATTTGCCTAGCCTTGGCAAATTCCATGAATAATTCTTTTTCGTGGGATGCATATTTGCTAACCGCTCTTTCCAAATTTGGCAACATATCATAACGTTGTTTGAGCAGAACGTCGATATTCGACCATGCTTGGATGGCATTTTCTTCTAAACCGACCAAGCGGTTCCATGTTGAGAAAAACCAGATTATGAAAAATAAGAAAATCACGCCTATTACTAGTAACCCGACTAATAGCAGTTCCATATCTTTACCAATGGTTATCGCCTTAAGAGTCTTTTCTCTTGCCTATATGCTAAAATAGAATAAATACTATTGCAAATCAGGCATAATATAGTTGAGGCTTCAAGTTGCTTAGTGAATCAATTTTGATTATAGCAGGAGTCCTGATGATTGGTTTCCTTTTTGCGCCACTAGGTCTAGGGGGAGGGATACTTTATGTTCCACTGTTGCATTATATAGGTGGATGGGACCTTGACCAAACCCTGATTATTGTCTCACTGTTGTTGACTACAATTACCAGTTACGGCAGTGGACTAGAGCACAGAAAACAATCATATGTTGACGACCGGTTAATTCGTGTTGCGCTTCGAGGCGCAATTCCTGGGGCAATTATCGGAGTTGTTTTTGTTTTTATCAGCGGCACCCAGTATAAATCGATGTTCAAAATCCTGAGCGTTGTTGTTGTTGGTTTTGTAATTTACAAAATGGTCATGAGAATTAGGCATCAATCAAAATCAGCTGGCGCAAATAGGGAGGTCCAACATAGCAAGCTGACCGGAATGTCAGCATTTGGTGGATTTCTATCAAGCGTTATGGCAGTCGGAGCAGGTCTAATCTATGTGCCAGCGATGAAATTCTTTGGCAACCTGAACACACGCACCTCTATTGGTTCAAGTCTAAATGTGATGATGGTTGTTGTTCCTATTGCTATTATTACACATTTTTTACTATTAAGCGGTGCTCAAGTTGGGATTCTCAAAGCCGAATTTTGGTTGTTGGCAGTATTGGTCTTGGTCAACTTCATTGGAGCAAAATCTGGTGCAATAATTGGATTCAAATTGTTTGATGAGAGTCAATTAGTCAAACTATTCATAGCCGTGTTGTCAATAACATGGTTAAATTATATGTTTGATCTGTTAACGTAATCAAATCGATTCTATAACCATAGCAATTCCTTGTCCACCACCAATACAAGCAGTAGCAACTCCATAACGGCCATTGCAACGCTTCAATTCGTGAGCTAATGTTAGAACAAGTCTGGTTCCAGTTGCTGCTAACGGATGACCAATACCAACAGCTCCGCCGTTGACATTTACTCTTTCTACATCCAATCCCAAGTCCTTGATACATGCTACTGCCTGCCCAGCAAACGCTTCATTAATTTCCCATCGATCGATATCTTGTATGCTTAATCCGGCTCTTTCAAGGGCTTTTTTAGATGATGGAACCGGTCCATAGGCCATAATTGCAGGCTCTAGACCGACTATGCCCCAGCTTACTATGCGCGCTAATGCAGTATCACCGTCTGCCACCGCTTGAGTGGCCGACTTGATAACTACAGCAGCAGCTCCATCAACAACCCCTGATGCATTACCAGCGGTGACGAGACTGTCTGGGCCAAAAGCCGTGCGTAATTCCGCTAAAGATTCTGGGGTGCTACCCCGCACTACATGGTCTTCATCTTTATGGCCAATGTCACCAACTTTCACCACTTCCTGCTCCCATATACCACTGTCTATAGAATTAGCAGTGCGAGCGTGTGACAGTGCTGCGAATTGATCTGTCTCTTCTCGTGTGATACCTTTTCGCTTGCATATTTCATCCGAAGTCTGAGCCATGAATGATCCGCACATACCATCTAACAAATTAGTGAATAGATAGTCTTCCATGTCTTTTTCCAGCACTGTTCCCGCTCGAGGTGGACGTGCTAATTTGTGGGTATCTCTCATACCGCGCAATACATGCGGTGCTTGGGACATGTTCTCCATTCCACCGGCAATTACCGTATTTGCCTCGCCGAGCATAATCATCTGTGCTCCAGTAACAATGGCTTGCACACCACTGCCACAAATACGTGATAGAGTTAACATAGGAATCTCTTGAGGAATTCCCGCCCCAAGTCCTGCGTGCCGAGCGCCAAAAATCGCTTGATCACAAGTCTGTAAGGCATAGCCCATAACAACGTGATCGACATCTTCCGGCGCCGTTCCGGTTTTATCAAGTGCGCCCTTTATCGCAATCTCACCCAGCTTCAGAGCGCTGTAATCTTTCAACAAACCGCCGGGCTGGCCATCTCCTCGCTTGCCACTTTGCCATTCACAAAATGGGGTTCGAGCCCCTCCGACTATCACTACTTCTTCCATGGGCTGGCGTGTGCAAACTAGCCTTTGAACTTCATGCAAGCGCCAATAAGCACAATGCACCCAAGAACAGCAGCATTGGTAGGGCAACCAGCTCAACAGATGACCTTGAGCGCCCAATGTTAGACAACTCTGTGCCTCGATTGAGTGTGACTTTTTGACCAACTCCATCACTATTCCCCCATACCTCAATTATGCTATTTTGTCGGTTACCATCCAGATTCTCTGCTTCGATGTCAGCCCTAGGTCTCGACTTGACTTCGCCCATAATGTAAACAGGATTCCCTAGTTTAATTCCATAAAGAGTCCAGCGATGGTCGATTACTCGCCAGCCACCTAAGACTCCAGCAATCAAAGATGCCATGAATTGTTTTCCTAAAGTTTCAGCAAATGCACCATCCCAACGTTTGATATAGTTGCCATAATCGCTGCGTTTGAAACTTTGACCATTTACTCTGATTCCCCCTGTTCCATCATGGAGGATAAATGGACAACCACCACTATCGGACCTAATAGTGACCCACCTGCGTTCAGTCCTAGTCCCTTCTTTTGTGCTAACGGTCCTTTCTTGATGTTGCTCATAAGTCCAATTATAAGCAACCATATTCTCCATGAACATTCTTTCATTTCCATCAACAACCACTCGAAGAACGCCTTCATGTGATGGCCTAACCTGTCCTACCAACTCATGGTGACCGAGCGCAACAGACCTGACAAGGGAAGTGGGAGTGTCAATCATTTGATTGAGCATTTTCGCTCGTAACCAACCAAGAATAAGCCATATGATAGCAACTAGTGAAACTACACCAATCGCCAACAATCTCGAATCTGGTTCGTCAACTTCTCCTATAACTGAGCCTATACCGAGGATAAAACACAACACAGCAGAAAGACCAAAAATCCCATACAGACTAAATGTTGCAGGAACTGGTGTCCCTACCCTAACTGGGTGCTCTGGAATTGGCTGTCCTCCCGAATCTTCTGCGTAACGATCTGTCGTATTCCATGTTGCTGGCCCTGGTGCTGGAAGAATCCAATCATTAGGGTCATTGGTTGGCACATAGGTTGTCTGTCGGAGAAACCAACTATCAACTGTTAAACCGCTCTCCTTGGCTTTTGCTTCTAACTCAGCAGGGTCAATCGCTTGCTGCCTTATATCATGCAGGTCCTTCTCGTGAGAGCCGGGGGTACATAATGCTAAACATAGTAGACCTATACCAGTACAAAACAAGCCAAATGTCAAATCCTCTGGAAGTTTGGTAAGGCCCGAAATGGTAGCAGCGATGCCGAATAGTGTAATGAGACCAAATATTACGTAGCCTAGCCATCCATACCATTTGTAAGGCAATACCATCTTGAATGACCCAGATTGAAGATTGAGTGTCTCTATCATCAAACTGGGCTATATTGAGCGAGGCTTTAATGTTGTCAATTAGCCAAATAACTTAGAATCATCCAATCCGTTATTGGAAATCATGAGTGGAATCGCTACAATTAATCCACACACTGCACTACACACAGCACTGATACCTACGGCGATGCTTGAAACCACTGATTCATTTAATCCGGTATCCTGTGCAGCGACATCTGTCGAACCAGTAAAACTAAGAATTATGGAGAACAAGAACCCAATCAGAATCCCAATGAGTACAAGATACACACCTTTACGCTGATAATTCATCATCCAAATGCCGCCGAGTATAGAAGTACCAATTGAAATAATTCCCGAGATTAGATTTAGGGCGATTCCAGTCAAATCAATTCCTTGCTCGGCTCTAATATCAGCATTAGACCACCCAGCGACAGCAATTAACAAGAAAATAGAATTTAGCGCCCCCCAAAGTATCAATAAAATTCCAATGACCTTCGCAGCGGAAGACGGCGGTTGCAGCATTATCACCTGATTTCCAAAACCTGTAGAGATTTGTGCTGGTTGTCCGTCAATAAGTATCTCTTGACTTTCGACATCTTTGCTAATCTCATCCCATGGGTTTGGTTGCATAATCCGCGGTGAAAGTCAAACCTATTCAAGCCTCGTATCTGCCACTTAATGATATGGTGGTCTTGAATAAGGAAGAACGCTTGCGTTAATTGAGGCGGGTGTCGTGACTAATGTGCTAGTAGTTTTTAAGAAAAACTTTGAACAAGTTCACGATGAAAGTTTAAACCGAGTTACCGAAATACTTCACGATATCAGCGAGCGTTTCGAGGTGAAATTTGATCTTACTGCCCGAGAAAAGGTGAGGCGAGCAGACTTTATTGGACGTGACTTGGTCATTGTTCTCGGTGGCGACGGGACACTGACCAGCATATCCCACAATATCGATGCAAAAACCCCAGTAATTGGAGTCAATTCACATCCAATGGAACAAGATCCTGCCGGGAGTTTCGGGTTCTACATGGACTCTAGTGTTCAGACCTTTGCTGAAGACATTGTGACAGCGCTCAATGGTCAGGCAATTATCAACGAAATTCCACGATTACAAGCAATAATTGATTCAACATCAGGCAATCGTTTCACGACAGACCCCGCCATGAACGACTTACTCATAGCAAATACTCACCAATATGCTCCTAGCAAGTATCATTTGCGGAGAAATGGTAAACAATGCCGTCAACAAAGTAGTGGTATCGTATTCTCGACTTGGCTGGGCCAAGGCGCATGGCTCAACCACATATTGGAAAAAGAAACTATTCAGAAACTAAGGCAGAAAGTGCAAGAATCAGAAACAGGCAGCCATTATTTTGTTGTCGCCAGAGAAATATCGCATCAGCAGCGAGATGAAGAACCATGGTCATGGTATGACTGGACTGATGAAAGTACAATCATAACATCAGACATGCACAGAGGCTATGTAGTACCAGATGGGTGGGATGAGGTACACTTCAATCGCGGAGCTAGTATAACGGTAAATCTAGACGCGCCGAAACTCTGTCTGCTTACATTTCGCACTTCGATTAAACAAAAACTGGATGCTCTTGTAGACTCCGACATGGTGTAAAAAGTAAACTAGTAATGACAAAAAA
>TARA_B100001115_G_scaffold184773_1_pt1 | contig 30616 bp, 30 predicted proteins | sample TARA_B100001115 | Tara Oceans TARA_B100001115 (sample SAMEA2622652) | marine metagenome | biome: marine biome (ENVO:00000447); feature: surface water layer (ENVO:00002042); material: "saline water (ENVO:00002010), including plankton (ENVO:xxxxxxxx)" | depth 5 m | reverse complement strand
CATTTGATTACTAGCACATGTTGTCGGTGTACAGCTTGTATCAGGCCCAGTTGGATCATCACCAAATGCATTTGTTGTTCCAGCAGGACATCCTACACATCGATTAGATGCAACCCTTTGATTCGCATTACATGGCGCACTAGAAATTGAAATATCTGAACACTGATCGACAACACCTGGTGTGGTGGGTGGTAATGTATTGTCACCTATTTCTAACCAACAATTGCCTGCAGCTATACAACTTGATTTTGTCCTTTCTGAAGTAGGAGTATTACTATGACACTCAGATTCGTCACCAAGATAACAACCACAACTTGCTGGTTCTGATACATCTTTTAGATAACATTTCCACGGGTTGCTACCTGTATTTACTCGAGTACTACTAGTAATATTGGTATGTATGTAACATAATGCGCCAGCGAACCATTCGGTACCGTCTCCGTCTCGCCCATTTGGATGAACACTAAACCCGACACAATTATCATCCGCGTTACATATATCTTTACATTGATCTAAACTATTAGGATAGTACGTGGTATTATTGTGCTTATAGTCATATTTACCAGACACCCGTCGAGTACTGCGCATGTCATCCCAATTACTAGACGGCCCACACAATTCATTAGAACTCCCTTTAGTATAACCCATAAATTTTATATAATATATACAATATTTTATTTTTTTTTAAATTTGAATAATTAATTCGTATAAGCTTTAATACTAATTTGCACTATTTCTTATGGAAGATATCGAAGATACAACATCTCAATCAAAATTAAACGAATTTGTTAAAGAATTTTCAGGGTTTGTTTTTGATGAAGAAAAAGATTTTCAAAAAAGATACAATGAAATGAAAGTAAAATATCGTCTTTGTCCAAGTAAGCCTCAAATGAGAACTACCTATAATAAATTAATTGTCAAAAATGAAATTTTTCCAAATAAAGGATTCCTTAAATATTCATTGAAAAGAAAATGTAGATCACATTCTGGTGTAACAGTTATTACAATCCTTACAAGTCCAACTCCTGAATATACAAATTCAAAAGGGGAAAAAGTAAAACAATCTTTCAGTTGTGGTAAAAGTTGTGCTTACTGTCCAAATGAACCGGAAGTACGCCTTATTTTAGAGGTAAAAGATATCAGTATAAAAGATAAACAAATTAAAGTTTTTACCGAAGATAGTATTCGTTTAATTCGTATGTTATCGTATATTATTAAAGATGGTTTCCATTATGATGTAGAAAAATGTTCCCATTTTAAAGATAATAATTTTATCATTACATTCGAAGAAAGTATTGAAGGAATCTTTATTAAAGATGAAATAATTATTGGTGTAAAAATAGAACAACCCCGTAGTTATCTATCAACTGAACCAGCTGTACTTAGAGCAAATAGAAATAACTTTGATCCTGTTTTACAAATTTATGATCGTTCTGATGCCCTCGAATATTGTGGTCATGAAGTTGATAAAATTGAAATATTAGTTCTTGGGGGTACATGGGATCACTATCCATTGGAATATCAAAAGGAATTTATCCGTGATATTTATTATTCTATTAATACATTAGTTAATCGTATTGGTAACCGGTTATCTTTAGAAGAAGAAATTAATTTTTCACAAACTTCAAAAAAAAGAATAATTGGACTTACTCTTGAAACACGTCCTGATTGTATTAATCTTAAACAAATCAAGAAGTTAAGGGAATTTAATGTTACAAGATTACAGATTGGCGTACAACACATTGATAATGATGTATTAGAATATATCGAAAGAGACTCTACAATTGAAGATACTATATATGGTAATCATCTTTGGAAACAAAATGGGGGGAAAGTTGATTGGCACTTAATGCCTGACCTTCCAGGAAGTAGTTTTGAAAAGGACTTACAAATGTTTCAAAAAATATTTAGTGTTCATTCAGTAAAAGAAATTTCTAAAAATTACTATGTTTATCATCTAAAGCATCCCGAACTTCAAGCAGATCAATTAAAAATTTACCCTTGTTCAGTAGTCGATTGGACAAAGATTAAAGAATGGTATGAAAATGGTACTTATAAACCATATTCAGAAGACGAAGAAAAACTAATTCAAGTTATAATTTTGATTAAACAAAAGGTATTTCCATGGATTAGAATTAATCGTATCATTAGGGATATTCCCAATCTAAATATTATTGGCGGAAATCAAAATGTAAACCTTCATCAAAAAATTATTGACAAAAAGGATGTAAAATCAATGTGTATTCGATCACGGGAAGTTAAAAATAATTTGAAAGATATTCATAATGCAGAATTATTCATACGAATGTATAATGGAGTAGAATCCACAGAATACTTCATAAGTTATGAAAGCCCAGATCAAAAGATTCTTTATGGTTTTCTACGATTAAGAATAAACCATACAAATAAAGATTTAATTTACAAAGAATTAGAAGATTGTACTTTTATCAGAGAACTCCATGTATATGGTTCTGTAGCAAAACATGATAATAAACTAAGTGAAAATGTTCAACATATGGGTTTCGGAAAAAAACTATTGAAAAAAGCAGAAGAAATTACAATTGAAAATGGTTTCCGTAAAGTTGCGATTATTTCTGGTGTAGGTGTAAGGGAATATTATGAAAATCAAGGTTACAATCTAATTCAAAATTATATGATAAAAGAATTTCATTGGTATTCTCCGTCATTTTATGAAATAACAATTATCTTAACACTCGTATTTATTTGTCTAAGTATTATATATGATTTCGTGTATTTGTAGAAATAAATGTAATTGGTGTAAAAAAAGGAAATCAAATGAAGAATTATGGAAAATAAATATATGGTGCAAATGGTATGGATTACATATTTGTGAAGATTGTTATGATAAAAAAAAGAAAGGGATTTAAACCTTATATTTTTTTTATAGTATGGAATTATCTAATACTTATATTACAGAAGATATCATTGATCTTATTTTTAATAAATTAAATCATGATTGTAAAATCTCTTTTTCTCAAATAAATAAATATTCATACAATAAATACAAACATTCAATTAAATATTTAGTTTATAATTATGTAAATCTTGATTATTTATGTTTTAAAAAGTGTTTTCAAAAATATAACTATTCAGAAGAAGAACTTATACAATTGGGTAATATTGCTATTAAAAATGTAAAAACTATCTGGGGTTCCGCATTATCTGGTTATTACGACTTACGATATATTTTTGAATTAATCTATAATGGATTGGATATCAAACATAGCGCAATTGTAGAAAATACTAACGCGTTGAATCTAAAAGTTATTATGGAAAAAATAAAACAATGTATTTCATGGAACCGTTCAGAAACAATAAACAATATTAATAATGAAGTCATGTTATATCCATTACAATATAGATTTCAACCAATTCTTAAAGATATTAAACATAAAAATATACAAGATAATAATTGGAACTATATTTAATGGAATATTCGTTAACAATGAATCAAGAAATTGCATTAATTATTTTTGATAAGATCCCAATCCCGGATTTATGTATATTTATAATTGATCAAAAATGTAAAAAAGAGGAAAATGATACCTATAATTATCATTATGAAAGGTGGGAAACAATTGCATCAAAATACTTTAAATCATTTGAATATGATAGAGATAAAAGAAGGATACCATATTCATATGTTTTAGATAGTAAATTTTACACTGCATACAGAGATAAATGTTTGGATTATTATTATGAAACAGGTGTATCTTATCAAGTAAGAGATTTGTTGATGGATATTATCAATTGTCCTAATGATGACCATAGTATTATTAATAAAGACAATGATGAATGGAGGAAATCGGATGATGAAGTATACTCTATTTTAGCTAAAAAAATAATGGACCGGTTTAAAAATTAATGTTTCAAAATTTGAAACTTTAGTTTTGAAATAATTTTAAAAAATAAAAAAATGAGTGATACAATGATTCAAGCAACCAGCAATGAACGTTATCGTCTGAAGAAGCTTATGAAAGGTAATGATGGTACAACATATCCTGATGCTCTGAATGAAAAGACAGACGATTCAATTGATGCAGGGTCTAAGGTAATCAAGGCAAAGTATGAAGATGGAAGCCTTGTATCTATCTACAATAATGGTCGTCCGATGAATGATAATGACCGTCTAAAGTACATTCAGTTGGATAGTGAAAAATCTGAAGAATCTTCGGATGAGGAAGAAACTTCTCCTGAACAAATTGGCAAGTATGGGATTGGTGCCACGAAAGCTCGTGCAAGATTTAGTGGTAGGGATGGTATGGAAATTACTACATCTGTTGATTCAGAAGGGAACGGACATCAGATTAAGATTGATATGTCATCACTTCTAGATAAGGAAAAGACACCAAACAATTGTTGGACTGGTGATTCAGAATTTAAACCAACATGGAAGAAGATTGAAGGAAGAAATGTATATGAAGAAGGCGTAACAACCGAATACATGAATCCTTCAAGTCATAATTTCGTACCTTCATCAGTAATTATTGAACACATGAAAATGTACCAATATTATGTCGAAAAAGGTGTCATTCTACAACATACATTTGATGATGTTGAATACACAGTTCCTCAACTTATTTCACCAGAAAATGTGAAAAAGCTTGTAAAGAGTATTAAGATTCATAAGGATCACAGAGACCGTTACTATTATCAATATGATAAACCAGGGGGTGGTACTGGATTTGTAGGTCCTAAGGGACGCGGATATGGACATATCGATAGTATTAAGGACGGTGTTGGAGAACCTTCTGAAACATTTCTTATCTTTGAATTTCCAAAGATTTCTGAGGTCATAACTAAGGATATGAAAGAATCTAAAGAAATGCATTATGCATTCATGAATGCTATTAAAATGATGTCTCAAAATATCTTGGTTGAAGAATCAGGGAGAGTAATTGTCAATTGTGGTCAGAATAACATTTATATCGATAATGTAGATGATGAAAGTGCAGTTAAGTCCTCAACTAAAATTGTAAAGGAGGCGTTCTTTAATGGTATTAATATTAAGCAAGACGAACGTAATCTTTCAACTATTCCTCTAAGCATTTACGGTGATGGAGGAAAGAGTCGTAGTGGAGATATGGATTGTCAGAATCTTTATGAGTTTGCTTCTAAGACTTGGGAAACATATTCAAAGAATGAGGTGAATCTTGCAGAAGAAATAAAGAGTCGTGTTACTCTTGACATGATTCCTGGTCTTGATAAGGTCCTAAAAGATATGTGTACTTCTTTCAATAAGTATCTTAAGAATGAAATCAAGAAATATCATGATAGCCTTTTGACCGAAGAAGAAAAGAAGAAGAAGAAAGAAGAAATTAAGAGGAAGAAGGAGGAAAAGAAGAAAAAGAAGGTGAAGGTAAATGTCGAAGATATTGGAACTCAAGTACCTGATAAAAAAGTAGTCGTTTCTCCCAAAATCGAGGAACTAGTTCCTGAACTTATTGAGGATCCAGGGGTAAAAGAGCCAGAACCAGAACCTGAGCCAGAACCAGGACCGGAACCAGAACCGGAACCAGAACCGGAACCGGAACCAGCTCCTAGACTTCCAGCACCTCCAAGAAGGGTGAGCTTTTATCAAGGTGATATACCAAATGAAGATGGTAATCGTATTGTAGAGGCATACCTAAAAAGTATGAAGGATAGTGGTAGTCTTTATAGTGGTATTGATCTTGAAATTGTGAATAAGATTGTTAAGAAAAATATGTAAATCATTTTATAAACATTGTTTAATTAATTTAGCCCATTGTGAAGGATCTTTTTTATCCGGCGGCGCATTTAAATATTCCCAATCATAGAAGCCCCCTACTTGAGGATATTTTTTTTTTATTTGAACAATAGTTTCTAATGCACCTTTAAATGTATTTTCATTAAATTGTCCTGATTCCATACCCATAACAATTTTTTCAGGTGGATAACCATTTTGAATAATTGAATCATATGTATCTTTTGTAAAAGAGTCATAACATTGAGTATTAAACCAATGAATATATTTACCTTCATCTGATTGATAAAGTTGTTTATAATTAATACCTGATATAGAACCTCCGTCATTCATTAATGAAGAACTAATCGGAGCCATAGTAATTGTAAATTCTTCTCCGAAATCTTCCACTAATTTATTTATTAGCATTTGAATATTTTCCAATGATGCGTGTTCTTCAATATCTAAATCAACCCCTTGTATCCATGGTCTATCCTTTAACATTTGAACAAGTTGCGGATAATAAACATTAAAATCAGTAAATAATTCATTGTAGGCTAATCCAGCTCCACCCATCATGACCATTATTTTACAACCTTGTACAGATGCTTTTTTTGTTTCCATCCATAAATCATCAAAAATATTATTGTCGGGGGAATTATCATTTAAATATATTTTTTTTTCTCCATCTTTTTCTTTTCCAAAATGTATTGATGATACAATAATAACATCAATATCTTGAATATGCGATAACATTTTATATAAACCTATAAATGTTTGATAATAATAAATAGTTTTCATCTTTATTTATAGTAAGATTATTTACCTTAAATAATAAATAATTTTATCAAAAAAAAGAAATTGTATATAGTAAATAGATTCATGGTTAAATCTTCATCATGTTGTAATCATAAAAGGACAGCTAAAAAATGTAGAAGGAAAAAAGATGGAAAAACATTTGAACTACCTAGAAAATTTACAAAAAAAAGATGTTTGAAGGGTGTAAAAGGTTTCACAATGAAAAGTAGCTGCGCGCCTTATAAATATTGTAAAAGAGGTGGAAAGAAAACAAAAAAAAGTTTCCTTTACAATCCAAATGATCCAAGTAAATCTTTTGATGTCTACATTGATAAAGATCCAAGCGATACAATTTCTATTCAATACAAAACCATACAAGATGTAAAAAAAACTATTCGTAAATTAGAAAAACTATATAAACAAGGAAAATATCCACATAAACGTATTTGGCAAGTTGGAATGATTATGTATGTAAGATTAAAGGTTTTAAAAAATAAAAAACCGAATGAATACAAACTTTCAAAAAAATACTTTTATTTTTTGAAAAAACGAACAAAAGTCAAAGGTGAAAAAGATAGAAAATTATTAAAGTTTAAAATTAATTGAGGATTTCAATAAGAAGACTCATCCAATCTTCCTTGATGTTTTCTGGACGAAGTTTGTCAAGTGCTTTTCTAGCTTCGATTGCATTTTTCTTTCGTATTTCTGGATCAATTGAAATTGTTTCTTTGAGTGTTTGAGTAAAGTTTTGAATATCATTCTGATAATTATCAACATCAACCTCATACGTATAAACGTTGTTCATTACTTCTTCAATAATTTCTTTCGGACCATCAATATTTGATACAATCACAGGTACCCTACGATCAAGACATTCACAAATCGTATAACCAAATGGTTCATAAATCCCAGTTATACAATTAATACCAATATCTTTCCAATATTGTTCTTTAATTTCCTTGTCAGATGTAAATGGGATGATTTTAAGTGATGATTCATACTTTTTTTCAAGTTTTCTCCAGTATGCATTATCATATTTATCATAATCAACACCCATGTTTACAACTGAAATACCGTCAATTTTATTTTGATTAATAGATACAATAGGTAGCTCTGGTCGTTTCCGTGGTACGTGTCTCCCGATATATCCAAGTGTATTTGAACTATAATCAATATCTAGTTCTTCATTATCATATTTTGGTTGATAACTATTGTAAATTACTTGGGTCTTTGTATCAAATAGATTATAACCAAAATGGTTATAATATTCTTCTTCAGCTTTACTAATCAGGACAACATAATCAGAATGTTGAAATGTAATTTCTTGTTGATTAAAATTACTTGTATAACACGATCCTAGATTTGTAATGTTCTCCATACGAATGAGTGAATGACATACTGAAATAATATTTAGATTTGGAAAATATTCCTTAATTTGGATAATCGTATCAAGGGCAATCCATAGATTATTAACACACACATCAATATCCGAAAAACACCTTTCAATATCTTCTGGAGTTTCAATAATACGTATACCTTTGTATTTTTTGTAGCATTCTTCGGGTAGTTTATCATTGTATGCAAGGAAAATTGGAATAACTTCAATTCTTTCATCTCCTTCGAACATTTTAATAAAATTCACAATCCATGTTGCAACTCCTCCATAAACGATTGGAGGGATTTCATTTGTTAGAAGTCCAAGCTTAATTCTTTCTCCTCCTCTCTTGTTTTGATGGATTAAATTTCGAAATACAAGATTTTCTTCAAAATCTCCGAAAAGATAATATCTCAATGTTTCAAAGATCATTAGGAAAATAGATATCATGTGTTTGTACATTGTTACAGGAAATGTAATATTGACAAACATCTTTCTTTTACTTTTTAAAAAAAAACTTTAAACTGTTTTCAAATTTAGTTTAATAAATTATAAAGTTGATATAATTCTGAATAATTCCATGTTAATTTCTTCGCAGATAAAAATTCATTTGTGTTTGGATTAAATTGTTCAGGAAGGATTAAATTTGGATCAAGTGTTAGTACTCTTTCTAAAATACCGTTCGCAATTTCGATGTAATTGTTGTTTGGATTTGATTTTGAACGATGCATTGGTTTATCATAATTGATAATATTTCTCTTCTTATACAACTCTAAATATACTTGTCCTAATGCCAATGAACAAATTATCCATGCATGTCCATTATAATATTTATCTTCAGGATATCTCCCTATTAAATTAAGTTCATCATGATCATATTTTTTTCTAAAAAATTCTATTAATTTATCACAAGTTACATGAATATATTCAAGTGGTACGGTCTTTAAAATATCTTCATCGTAATCAATATGACAATATGCTAATAGATTTGCCGCATCATGATATTTAATGATAGTTCCTTTTTCATTGAATGAGGAAATAATATGATTATCACAAATATGGTCTTTTAAATTATTCGATAATTTTTCAATACATACTTTTAATTTTTCAAAATCAATAATTTCACGAAGTAATTTATATTGTTTGAATGAATCTTTTAAAAATTTAAGTTGAACCATTCTTGTATAAAAATGCCATCCTTTGGATTCTTCCCATAAATCATATGAAACTTTATTGTAATTATCCATAATATATTCTAAATCTTTCGTAAGGATTGGTAATATTAATTGATTAATAATCGTATCATATTTGTATTGGAATAATTCAATGATTTTGTAAAGCATTATACCTCTTAATGCAGGTCCATCATTTTGTGGTCTCCCCCAATCACCATCAAATGCGGTACAATTAATATTATATTTCGGTTCTCCTAAACCAGTTATTGTTTCTAATCCTTGAATCTTGCTTTCATTCTCTAAATAATTCATAATATACTGAAAATAAAGTGATTCTTTTGTTTTTGCATACATATCAATAAATGTCCTCATAACAAGAGCTGAATCTCTTATCCAATGATATTTATAAGGTGGATCTTCGGAAGGGGATGCAATAATTATACCTACATGTGACATCGTATTTGTATTTTCTGTTATTCGTTGAAGAATTTTGTCTATATACTGGTTCGTCGCCATACTAATATAATCAAGATTTATTTTCTTTTTTAAACTAAATTTGATTGTTTGATTAAAAAAATAATAAACTAAACATGGACGATCATATTATGGGGAGATATCAAATGGATTCTATTCATTCAGATGGAACAAATCATATCGTTGAATTAGCGGCTGCAATGATTAATTATTTTGATCTACTTCAAAAAGATACAATTTTATTTCTTGATTCTTCAATTTCAGAAGTTGGTTCAGGGGATGTTGCATCAAACCTTCGTTTTAAGATTAATAAGAAAATTAATGATTCTGTTGTCAAAAATACTGTTTCGTTGCTTTCAAAATACAATGAACTTAATGATAGACCAATTGTAATTACATCGATTCATAGAGATAATAGACTTTATTCATTTAAAATAAATGAAGATAGTACAATCAATATTATTGATAATATGATATCATCAAGGGATAGAGAGAAAGAAGAATTACTGGAAGCGTTTCTTGATCGAGTTAATTTAACATCCACTCGTATTTATAAAATGCGTGATGCTTCAAAGGGAGCCAATTTCTATACATATCTTGCAGATGTTCTCTGTTTTATCAATCAAATGAATTACTTTAATCATCCAGAAATGTTTCAAGAAGAATATTTTACACCGAATGTTGTAAATACTCTAACAAGGGGTGGAGGATTAAGGGGTATTGGACAACCTGTTCCTGGAGAATTCGTACTCAAAGAAATCACTCTTCCTAATGGAAAAACATGGAAACCTCAACATGAATTTAATTATCTCTACTTTGAAAAAGGTGGGGATCAACCTCATCTATTCAGTATTCCCAAGGTAAGTACTGTTGAAAATACTTACAATCAAATGTGGAAACTTATGGAAAATGGTGATAATTCTATGAAAAAACAAGTGAGGGACCATTTTCATAGAGTAAAGGAATATCTTCGTTGGTCAGATTATTTTGTCAATGATATTGATGATGCAATTACCATGTGCATTATTCTTCATGCATATATGGTTCCATCATTATCTGATTCAGAAAAAAAAGTAAAAAATTCAGTTGAAGAAATTATTGAACAATTGTACTCTACTTTAGATGAAAGATAGCTATAGTTTTGTAAGAGTACTATTCATCTTTTTAACTATATTTTTGGAGTCCCTTATTTTGTTTATCATTTTATCTCCGATAGTCTTGTGGCTATTTAGATAGCGGACTACAGCTTGAAGATCTACTCTCATAGGATAGTTTTGTGAATATCCCCAAGGATTAATATATCCTTCGGGTAAAATTACAGATGTTTTTAAGATTACTCCTACATGGTCTATATGTGTGTCTATTCTATTTCTATCTTTAATCTGGGGTGTTATTTTTGAAAGACAAGTATCAATTGTATGGATTTGGTGGAGATGCATCTTTAATGCTTCTTGATATCTCTTTATACTCGTTTCCTTGTATTCTACAATAGGTTGATATCTCTTTTTTATTTCTTGCTTTGTTTTCCCATATACAACCATTTTTGCATTTTTATGTTTCTTTTTGAGTGGTACCCCCTTCCTGAATTCTTTTTCATAGAGATAGTTCCATACTCCATTTGTATCAAATATATCTTTCATTTCATTCGAGAGAAGTGTTAGAGGAAGAACGGATACAAATGGGGGTGGTTTCCACATAGATGTTATAGAATCATATCTTTTGATCTGTTGATGGGTGAGTTTCTTTTTCCAATGTTTACGATATGGCAAACCATTGTTAAACCTTATCATTTCTTCTTCGTCTTTTCCTTGAATGATAAAATCAAGGATCAAAAATATACACTCTTGGGGGAGTTTCTCAAACATATTGTTTCTTTTTTCTTTTGAAAAAAAGAAAAGTATTAAAATTCAAATTTACAAAAATAATATTTTATTTTTTATCCTGTATATGTCTTTCGTATCGAGGATTTTGAAACTCTCTTTCAATATCAACTAATTTTTTATCGTCTCTCTTACTTAATCTTCCGATAGTTGCAAAATTGAGTAAATCGATAAATTCTTCAAAATAACGATACATCTCTACTTCTGATATCCTTGCCACATCGGGCATAAGTCTACTTCTTTGAAATCTTGATGAACCAAGTCTTACAAATGTATTTTTCATATTGATTAAATTTTCTACCCCATCTTCCCTTGTTCTCCCATGTTTCAACCATCGTAAGACTTCTTTTATCTTTGGTTGTTTTCCATAGGTATCTATATACCAATTACGATAAGTATCACCATTTATAAAATTGGGTGTATTCATTTCTCCTTCTCCATAAACAAACCAAGTATTTTCTCTCATTTGAAATTGTGTTCCATCAAAAATTTCTAAGAAAGAATCTTCCATCTGTAATAAGAACTGAAAAATACGGTTGTCGATTCCATCTTGTATGTCAGGTATAAATGGGATAACTGGAGGACAATTTAACATCGTTATCCACCATGTTAAACTCCCTTCAACATATTCTTTTTGATATCTTTTCATCCTTTGATATACCCGTGTGGCTTTTTCTTCTCCTAAATCATACCGAGGGGTTGAACCCCAACGTTCAATAATTTCTTTCATCCGTTCGACACCAATAAAATTATTCACAGCATCTAAAAATTCATCTTCTTTCCACATTTTCCCCCATGTATCCATTTCTAATTGAACTAATTCATCCATATCAGAAATTTCGGAAAATATATTTCTCTTCACTTGGAAATAAACACGATATTCTAAAGGCGGTTTATCTTCATTACCATAGGATAAATAACGTTTTAAAAAACTAACGATATTTTGCTCCATTAAACAAGGGAACTCATCCGATAATTCGTCCATCATTAATTGATATTGAGCAAGCGAAGCACGCACTCGCATATTATCAATTTCACATATATCTCGAATTTTCTTTTCAATGATAGTACTCATCTTACATGGCAAGATATATCTATCATGAATACTTGGTTCTCTACATTTTTTCCATAGTTCAGGACTTGTTTTAAAACAATAATTCATACGATCCTTACATTTTAATTGACCTAAAATAGCATCAGGATCATCTTTTCCAAGTAGATCTAGTTTCCCTTGCATATGAGGTAGATCTTCTAATTCAACTGGCCCTACTGGATTCTCTTGAAATTCAAGGATACCTGCTAAATCTTCAATCTTTGTTTTTTCTTTATCCCTCAACGTTTTCAAACCAGTCAAAAGTTGTGGATTGACTGTATAAATACTATCATCCCCCTTTCTTTTTTCTTTCAAATATCTCATCTCAATTTCAGGATCTTCCATTACTCGAGGGAATAATGTTTTTGCTTTTGACAATGCTCTTTTTCTACGACTTGACACACTTTTACTCTTACTTTTTCTACTTTTGGAAGGTGTAGATCTTATCTTCTTTGAACGCGATTTACTTTTACTTTTGCTTTTTGTAGGAGTACTTTTTGCTCTTCCTAAAGCACTTGTTCTTAATTTTACAGAAGCATAAGGGCGCTTTTTCTTTCTTCTTCCTTTCTTCTTTGTCTTCTGTTGACGATAACCAGGCATATATATATATATATATATATAATATATACATTTATATTATATATACTGACGATGGAAATATCAGGATTAGATTTTGTTTTAATTAATATCCTTTCATATATGGGTGGTGTAGTAACTGGCCTTTTAATATGTTGTAAGCACAAAGATAAGTTATTGGTAAAATCTAGGAGTATAGAGGGTTTATCGGGAATATCTTCGGAGAATCAAGTACAATACTCAGCTCCTGTGATTGCTTCCGCTCCACCGGATTTAAATAAACCTGTAAAAATAACACTTGAATAAATGTAATTATACGATATAATTAATCAATTTTTTTTTTACACATTGTTTCATTTTTGTATTTATTGGCGCGAAAATAAGAAAGAGGATGTCCTTTTAAAATTAAAGGATAATTTTTTTTAAAACGATAATACTTTGGTTGATTAATAAAAGAAAAAAATGTTATTCTTTTATACAGACTTCCACGGACACAATACATGATTTCATTTTCATAGATTGTACTAACCTTATATTTTTTTAAATATTCATCTATTTTCTTGGAAAATTGTTTATTTAAGTTTTTTTTATGTTCTCTACTTGAATCACTTGGGAAATATGTTTCATATAAATAGTATGAGACATCTATATTTAAAAAACGTAATGGTGAATTACTATCCATATTAATAACAGATAAATTATAATTTGTTAGGAAACGGAAATTTTCCACTAAATTCAACGACATCCTTTTTTAATTGTTTAAATTCATTCATTTCTTCAGAATTAAAAAACACATCGACATCAGTTTTAAAATCAACTAATTTTTTAGAAGAAATACCCTTTCCTAATAAAATACCACGATGTATTAGATCCGCCAATGGCTTACAATGTTCTTCTTTTAATCCTCTTGTTGTCATTGCACATAGCCCAATACGAATACCACCTGGGGATAAGGCACTTTTATCTCCGCGGATAGTATTTTTATTTACACTTACATTCACTTTTTCAAGAATATATTCTACTTTACTACCAGTAATGTCCTGATCTCTTAAATTAATGAGTAATAAATGATTGTCTGTACCATTTGTACATAGTTGATATCCTAAATTATGTAATTCTTTACCTACTACTTTTGCATTATTCTTTACATTTAAAATATATTCATGAAACTCTGGTTCTGAGGCTTCTTTAAGGGCAACAGCTACAGCAGAAATAACATTATTATGAGGTCCTCCTTGTAAAGAAGGGAATACGGCAAAATCTACTTTATCAGATAAATGTTTCTTACTAAAAATCATACCAGAACGAGGACCTCTTAAACTTTTATGTGTTGTTGTAGTTACAATATCTGCATATAAAAATGGATTCTTTGCCTCTCCTACAGCTATCAATCCAGAAATATGTGCCATATCGACCATTAAATATGCACCAACTTTTTTTGCTATGGATTGAATTCTTTCATAGTCCCAATCCCGTGGATAGGCAGATCCTCCTGCAATAATACATTTAGGTAAAAATAATTTTGCTCTTTCTTCTAATTCATCGTAATCGATTAATCCAGTTTCTTGATTAACTTCATAAGACAATGATTCAAAATAAATACTTGTCGCAGATACTCTTTTTTTATCATTGTAATATCCGTGCGTTAGATGTCCTCCACTGGGTAATCCTAATCCCATAATACGATCATGGGGTTCTAATAATGCTGTGTAAACAGCAAAGTTTGCAGGAGATCCAGAATAAGGTTGTACATTAACACACCATTCATTTTCATCTAAACCATATAATTTTAATGCTCGTTTTTTACATAATTCTTCCATTTCATCGATATGTTCATTTCCACCATAGTATCTTTTACCAATTTGTCCTTCGCTATATTTATTTGTCATAATTGATCCCAATGCTTTTAATACATTATCCGAAGTAAAGTTTTCACTCGCGATTAATTCTATGCCATTTTTTTGTCTTTCATATTCTTTTTTGATAATTGTAAAAACTTCTTCGTCCATTTTTAATTTAATAGAATAAAAATTTTAAATATTATATTAATATAAATATAAATATAAATGGAACTTTTAAGAAATAATCCGGTTTCGATAGTTAACCTTTTCCCCCAAGAGAACCTAATTCAAAAATTTGAAAATAACGATGAAGAAGTAGTTGAAGGTTTTGGAGCAGGTGGTATTGTTTTAATGCAGCTATTATGCTGTTTATTATCTCTATACGCAAATTATATTATTATTAAATGCTATTGTGGTGACTTCTTATATATACTTGTATTTGGATTACTTTTATCATGTTGCCCACTTTGTACAATCCCATATTTATATTACCAACATTTTGTTAAAGGTTGTGGCAAAGGGAGAGTAGGGTTTCCTTAATACTTCAATCCATATTTTTGAATATATTTATCCTTTTTCTTAATGTAATCATTATTGTACAATGATAAACATGTCTTATAAATAAAAAAATACCATCTTTCATATATAAGTGTTTTCCAAATTGTATTGCATCTGAAGATTTGATGTATTAAAAAATATGTCAGTGGTGTCCTTATAAATAAAAGAAAATTTAATTTTTTATATTTTACATAGTTTCGTAAGCATCCTAAAAAAGGAGTTATTAAATAAAGTAAAAACATTTTTGCATTAAATATTATTTAAGAAAATAATCTTAAATAATAATAAAATGAATCGAGGAAATGAACTTAAAAAACAAAAAAAATATCATGATGCATGGAAAATATCAAAAAAATATACAACTATTTTGATGGATCATAGTTCAAAAGATGAACATTTCACACTTGCACCAAATACTTATCAACAATATCTATCTGAATTAAAACATAAAAACATCCCAAGAGATAAACAAAAAAATTATATTCAAGTATGGGATACAATGATTAATACATTATACAATAATCCAAAGGTTGATATATGCAGAGCTTCTCTTAAATTACTACACCAAACGAGTGTTCAGAGATCAAATTAATAATCTTCGTATTCTACATCACCTTGAATAATCATTTCTAATTCATTAGTATTCATTTGATAAATTTTTTTTATTGCATTTTTTTGTAATTCAATAAATGATTGATGGATTGAGTTCGGTTGAACAAACTGAATTAATTGATCATTATTCATTTCTATAATTTTAAGAATGACAGTTTTTTGAAGTGATGCAAATGAATTTGTAATAACCATACTATTTATTAAAATATTAAAATTATTCCATTTAAACTATTATTCCATTTAAACTATTAATCTCCCAGACGGATTGTTTTCTTTGCTCCATTTTGGCATCCAATAATATGGAATAATATCTTCGTGTCCAGGATAATATTTCTGAAATACTGAAAAATAGTATTCTTTTTCATTCATTTCATAATTTTTAATTGTAAATTCGTCAATAATTTCGTACCATGGTTTTTCAAATGAAGATACACCATCTGAAAATCCATCTTTTCTTCTCCATACAATTTCTTCGGGTAAATATTCTTCAAATGCTTTCCTTAATAAATATTTTTCCATTCCATCTCTCACAACTTTCTTTTTAGGGTCAATACCCATATAGTATTCCATAAATTCTTTATCAAAGTAAGGGACCCTTACTTCTAAACCAGCTCCAGCAGTTGTTTTATCACCTCGTAAAACATCGAAAAATCTTACATCTTTTAATAAACGAATACATTCGTTTTGAAAGGCGGTTGGATTTGGAGCATTGTGAAAATAAAGATATGATCCAGATGCTTCATCGCTTCCTTCACCACTTAATATCACTTTAATATCTGTATTATCTCTTATATATTTAGAAAGTAAAAACATCGGTACAGATGCACGTATTGTCGTAGTATCTTTGGATTCAATTTGATAAATTGTTGAATCTATCGCTTCTAACATTTCTTTTTCTGAAACAATTACAGATGTATGATTTGTACCTAAATAATCAGCTACTTTTTGCGCAGATAATAAATCAGGAGCACCTTCTAATCCAATAGCAAATGTCCTTACTTTTGAAGGTTCTACATTCTGACAAACAAGGGCTGTTATTATACTACTATCTAAACCACCAGATAGCAAACATCCGAATGGACGGTCACATATTAATCTTTTTTGAACTGCTTTTTTTAATTTTGTTTGAATTACTTGTGCAATGTTTGATTCATTTGTTTCCACAATTTTTTCATAAATCATCGGATAGAATGTATGGGTTTTATGGGTGTTTTTGTTAAGATCAATAATAGTAAATGATCCAGGTGGATAAAATTGAATATCGGTAGTCAAATCAACTAAACATTTCATTTCAGATGAAAATGCATATTTATTATTGATTGTATCATGGGACCAATATAGAGGGCGTATTCCAAATGGATCATGACCAATTACAACTTGGTTAATTAATTTATCATAAATGATAAATGAAAATACACCGTCGAGTTTATGGATGAAATGGTTTAAATAATAGGAATGATAATCATTTAGTTTTGATTTCTCATACAAATGCAATATAATTTCACAATCACTTCCAGTTTCCAATTGAATATCTAATTCTTCAGCTAATTCTTTATAATTGTAAATTTCCCCATTGCAAATAAGTACAGTATTATCATTTTCTTTAAGTTTCATTGGTTGATTTCCCTTTTCATCTAATCCATTAATTGCTAAACGATGAAATAAAAAATAAATAAAATTAGTTTCATTTTCAATGATTAATTCATTCGTTGAATCTGGACCACGATGATTTGACCTCATACCACAACCTTTTAACTTTTCTAAATCTTCACGTGTAGAAGATAAATAAGCAAAAATTCCACACATTTATTTATTCAATATTATTAATTTAAGTTTTAAACATTAAAATATGCATTTATAATATATCTTACATGTCAGATAAATTTACTGTTGGTATGAAAGTATTATGGGAAAGTACGGGTCAAAAAAAAAAATATGGAACGATAATTGAATTAAAAGAGAAAGGGGCACGGATTAAAAATGAGAAAGGTCAAAAATATTTGAAAGGTTTAAAATCGCTTACTCCTGTTTGTAATTTAAAAGATATAGAAAGTGAGATTCAAGAAAAGAATGATAGATTAAAAGAATTAAGAAATGAAAGAAGAATATGTAAGTCAAAGGATTTCAAATATGGTGAAGATAAGATAACATTGAATGAATTAATTAATATTATAAAAAAAGAGAATAAAGAAAATGTAAAAGAATTTTTAGAATTATTTCCATCTACAGAAGATAGAGTTAAAGGTGTAAATGTTACAAAAAATCACGTCTATGAAGCACTATGGATCATTGTATATCTTAAGAATCTAGATGACAATACAAGAAAGAAACAATTTTTTAAGAGTTTAGAAAATGGAGAGCCTCAAACCGAAAAAGAAGTTTTAGAAGGTAAAGTTAATTCCGGTAATGAAGGTGGTATTGCTGATTTATATTTTGAGATAATTGATAAAGGTGATGAAATTATTAAAAATAAAAAAACTTCGTGTAATGGACAAGAAATATTAATACCCCATTGTGAAAATAAAACAATTCAATCATATAGTAAATACTTATTTTCATCGAAGTTTTATCGTAAAGTAAAAGGTGTAACTAATTATGATATTCAGGATATATATACAGAAGCAACTGAAAAAGGATTAAAAGAATTTAATATAGTTTTACTGGTTCAAGGGTCAAGGTATGAATTAGAAAAGAAAATGGATAAATCAAATAAGTCCCTTAGTAAACTATGTCATGCAATTTATGATATTGATAACTTAGACGATTATTATAAACAATTATTACATCAATTAAAACATAAAGAAGAATCTGATGATACAATCAAAAGGTACATACAACCTAGATTTCATCAAGAATATTTTATTGAATACACAAAAAAATCTATGGATAAATCTAAGAAATTTGTATGGGGTGCGGTCCCTCGTTCTGGTAAATCTTTTATGATAGGTGGATTAATTTCAAAGATTAAACCTAAATATGTTTTTCTAATATTAGGGGCAATTACAGAAACGAAAGATCAATTTATTAAAATGTTTAACGAGTATGACGATTTTTCAAATTATAAAATCCATGATTTACAACTATCTCATGGTAAACCCGTACATGCTGTTTTAGAAGGAAAACATATATTCGTTTGTAGTCAAGAAGCTATCCGAATGCACAATAAAAAAGGTTCTTTAGATCCAAAATTACTACATATATTTAAAGAAGAAAGAGATAAAATAGTATTTTTTGATGAGATACATCAAGGTTCTGGAGAAGGCTCACTCCAAGAAGATTTTTTAACAGAATTAGTTCTTGATAATGAATATAAAGCATTTGTAATGGTAACAGCTACATTTGCGAAACCATTATTAAAGTATATGAATAAAGGGAAGGGGGAAACTAAACTTATTCAATGGAGATATGATGATATTCATTTAATGAAAACAATTAATAAAAAAATTATTGATGATGAAACAGGAGAAGAAAAATTAGTTATTTATGAAAAGATTAAGGAAAATATACTTGAAGAAAATGACGGTATTCTAAAATTGAAGGTATTTAACGATTTACTAAATGAATACAATGGGCGAGGGATAAATCTGGAAAGGTTAGTGTTTGAATATCAAAAATATCCCGAATTAATTGTTTCAACTCCAATACTCACTAATATAGAGAACGATTTTGATAGCATTATTGTAGGTGGGAATATTGCTATTGATAAAATCTTTAAACCATTAATGAAAAAAAACCTGTCAGATAAAGATACTGCTACTAGATATATTCAATATATTCAAAAATATATTTATGAAAAATATATTTTACAGACATTAAATAAAGGTAACCTTTTAAGAAAACCTCATTCTGAAATATGGTTTTTACCCACCATTTTTAGAGGTAAAAAGGGAGATGAAGAAGTTAATGAAGAAGATAAAAGAGGTAAAAAGAGTCCATTTGGATATATGACAAAAAACTTTTCAACTTTACTCATGCAAAACGCGTGGTTTAGGGAAAAATATTGTGTTCTGATTCTACATTCCGTTGAATTCGGTAATATTGCGATTGATTTTATACAAGCAAAAGAAAAGGGTGGAAAACAAATTAAATGGAATGATGCCTCTGTACGCGAAACAGGGAATACTCAATGTATATCAACAATCTGCCCTAAATCAAAGATAGGCGTTAAAGAATGTATTTTAGAACAGGAAGCATGTGCGAAGGCACATGGTAAAAGTATTATTATATTGACCGGTAAAATGTTGCGTTTGGGTATAAGTCTTCCATGTGTTGATATTGCCTTGCATATGGACCCCATTCAATCTGTTGATACGATTTACCAAAGCATGTTTCGTGTATTAACTGAAAGGGAAGGGAAAACAGAAGGATTGTTTATTGATATGTTAACAACCCGGCAAATATCCTTCATGTATGAATATATGGATTATACTAGTAAAACGGAAAAAATTTTCAGTGGTCAAAAGAAAATGAAAAAATTATTGGAAAAGTTACTATTATTTAATTTTAATGGTATCAATTTTCAATCTGGTCAAGAATATCATAATTTATACAATCAACTGATGAAAGACTTTTCATTAGATGATATAAATAAATTCAATAAAAACATACGGAAAATTGATGTAAGTGAAGTTGATGATATGCTTCAGAATTTTGATGAAACTTTTATAGAAGAATTTCATGATCTATTAGTTGAATTAAAGATTAGGTATAAAGAAGATAAAAAGAAGAAAGGAGACGAAAAGAAAAGGTTAGGGGAGAGGAAAGGTTCGGATATGTCTCCCGATGAATATAGAGAAATTGAAGTGATGGGTCATAAGAAACCATTGAAGGTGAAAAAAACACCTGAGTTAAAAGAAAAATATAACGAAGTATCCAATTTTATCAATGATATAATCATTTTATTTGCATTATTTTTGTCTGATGCGTATGATGATATTCAAGATAATAAGGAATATAGAATAAAAATAATGAAAAGTTTAGATGATTTTTTTGAGAAAAAGATTGATGATATAAAAAAAGAATGTGAATCTTTAGACTTAGATGATACGAATGTTATTGATTGTCATTTTATGAATATAATAAAAAATAATGTTAAAAAAGATGAATTAAATGATAGATATAATGAGTTAAAAACCAATTTAAAAGGTTTCTTTGAAAATATTAAAAAAAATAATGAAGATAACTTTTTTAAGATCTATTATGGTAATATAGAAGATATGAAAAGAATAAAAAAATCTTCTCAGAATTTAAAAAAGGTTGAACCTTGTTCTAATGTTTTCATAAAAGATGAAAAAGTATTAGACGTTATCAGAAAACGATTAACTGTTAGAGAAGAGGAAAAAAATCTTTATGGTGAAGTATTTACACCTATAGAATTAATCTGTGAAATTTTCAGTCACATAGATAAAATAGATAAAAAAGTTTGGTCTAATCCTCAGGGGAAATGGTTAGATCCAACAAATGGTATTGGTAATTTCCCAGTTGTAGCATATTATAAATTGATGGATTCATTAAAAGATAAAATACCACAAGAGGCAGAAAGATCAAAACATATTATTGAAGATATGATTTACATGGTTGAATTAAATATAGTGAATGTCCGCGTTTGTAAAAAGATATTCAAAATGATTGATCCGAAAGCTACTCCGAATATAGTAAAAGGGGACTTTTTAGAGTTTGATTCAAAAAAGACATTTGGTATTGATAAGTTTGACGTGATTATGGGGAATCCGCCCTTTGACCATAAACCAACAAAAGACAATAATTTTTATGTAAAGTTTATAAAGAAGATAAAAAAGGATAATATTCTAGGGAAATATTTAGCATTTATAATACCTAACCGTTATTTACTACCAGGACATGAAGCAAACAAAGAAATTATTAAACTTAATACACTTGTTACAAATGTTTATGTATCTTCTTTTGAGGGTATAAGTACTCATATTGGATGGTTTATATCTTCTCCGGAAAACTACAGTGGGAAAACATTAGGAATATTTAATGAAAAAGAAAAATATATAAACCTTAATATTCCAACACCAACAAATAGTGGAGATTTAAACATTAAATTAATATCAGATAAGATATTAAACAGCAATAAAAAAAAAATAGAATTCATTAAAAGTAAAGATAAAAAGAATGCTAAAGGTAAATTATTATTTGTAAATAGAGTATGGAAGCGGTATAGTCCATTAAAGAGTAAAGGTGGTGATCACACACTACAGGTTAATATAGGTGATGATGGAAGATATATATCAATTGATAATATATCCGAAAATATATTAGAATGGTATTTATCTAGGTCTAATGTTATAAGGTTTATATCAAAAATATATGCGGCAAACTCTTTTGTCCCTGTATTTTTTTGGAGTTTCATACCTATGATACCAAAAAATATAGATACAGATAAAAAACTCTATAAATATTTTGAGTTAACACAATCAGAAATAGAAATAATAGAAAGTAATATTGATATAAAATCAGAAGAATTAGATCCCGATCCTGTACCCTGTCCCAACCCGGATGCTTCACAAGTATCAAGTAATTCTAGAACAAAGAAGAAATCAAAATCAAGATCAAAATCTAAAGAGAAGAAAAATAAGAAAAAAACACAATCACAAACACAGACACAAAAAAAGAAAAAAGGTGGAGGCAGAAAAAATAAGAGGACAATGCGGAAAAGGAGGAGATAATCAAACCTTAATAAGAATCCCCCAGTTTCCTTTTTCATAAAAACTCTTTTCAATCTTCTTTTCATCAACCAATGATTCTAATTCATTTTTTTTAAAAACATAATAATATCTTTTTCCTAAAAGATTTTGTTGTTTATCTTTCCAATCAACATAATTATCTTGTTTATTAAATTTTCTTCGAGAATCTTTTTCTTGTTCTAAAGCCCAAACAAGTACTAATATCTTTCCTCCCTTTTTTGTGACTCGTTCTAATTCTTGAATTGCTTTCTTTCTTTTTTCTGGTGTTGATAAGTGATGAATTACAGCAATACAAATTGTATAGTCAAATGAATCTGACTTATAAGGAATATCAAGAATATCTCCACAAATTACATTTAGATTTTTTTGCAGACAAATGTTAACTAAACTAGCACTAAAATCACAACCATAGTTTATACAATCTTTCTTATATAGCATATTTTTACCATTCCCACAACCAATATCTCCTATAATTGATCCTTTAGGGATAGTATCTAAAAAGTTTTCAACACATGTCCATGGACGATATCTTGTAGTATCAAATTCTTGAGCAATTTTATCATAAATATTTTTAACAAAGATTTCTTCAATTGACATAGTATTGAAATTAAATGTACTATAAAAAAATAATAAGGCATCAAATTTAACAACTAATATAGTTAGGTAATGCCGGTGCTATAAATGGAAAATGTTTGTGCAAGATATTGTAATCTATAAATAATTCTTCATGTTTATCAATATCTCTTATAGCAATTACCTTGAAGAGTTTATAATCATCAGAAATAATATCGGTATTTTTATTTAGAGAACAATGGTTAATGTATCTACCTTCATTAAGGATATAACTTTGGAACTTTTCTTTAGTAATTGGATTAAATAACATGATTGAATTATCTTTATAAGGGAATATATTTTCAAAAATAACATCATGTTTTTTATATTTTTTTCCAGAAAATAACCCTTGACCGTGTATATTTGACTTCGCAATATATGGTTTTTTAGGTAAGAATAAATACATTCCAATAACAACCATCAATAATAATAATATTAATCGTGTAATTTTTTCCATCGTAGTAGTATTCTTATATTATTATAGATATTATTATAGATATTATTATAGATATTATTATAGATATTACTAATTCAAATATCATTTAAAGAAAAATAATAATACTATATAAAAAGATGTCTTTCAAAGATAAACCTTTAAAAAAAATTATTGCAGATAAGAGAGTAACAATCGATGCTGTACATCAAGGAATGTCATCTAATTTTTCAGAAAATAAGAAAAAATATGAAGATGCAATGAAAGAAAAAGAAAAACTATTGGTTACTTATCAAGAAAATCCATCTGAAGAATTAAAAGAAAAATTGGATCAATTAGAAATAATTATTAATGATTATGATCCAAATGAAAGTATTGAATATTATCTTAATACAGGTGATTTATTAAATGAATATTATTCAAAAAAAGAAGAAACAATTGAAAATACAGAAATTACAGTTGTTGACTTCATGAATAAAAATAAAAATAAAAAAAAAGAAGAAAAATTAGTAAATAATTATATGAGATTGATTGATGATACAATTATTAAAGAACATTATGTTCAAGATATACATAATTGTCCTTTATGTTTGGGCAAATTAGTTTTAAAAAATGTGGATAGTTTATTAATATGCGAACAATGTGGATATACAGATTCAATTATTATTAATTCAGAAAAAGTATCTTATAAAGATCCACCAAGAGAATCTTCTTATTTCGCTTATAAAAGAATTAATCATTTTAATGAGTGGTTAGCACAGTTTCAAGCAAAAGAAACAACTGATATACCAGAAGAAGTATATAAAGGAATAATGAAAGAATTGAAAAAAAATAAATTCTTAAAAATAGATGATATTTCTTATAAAAATATGAGAGAAATTTTAAAAAAATTAAAATACAATAAATATTATGAACATATTCCACATATTATTAATATCTTAAATGGTAAAAAAGCCCCAATTTTAACAAGACAATATGAAGAACAATTGAGAATTATGTTTAAAGAAATACAAACACCATTCATGAAACATTGTCCTGAAAATCGTAAAAACTTTTTATCTTATTCTTACGTCCTTCATAAATTCTGTGAATTACTTGAATTAGATCATTTATTAGTTTATTTTCCACTCTTAAAAAGTAGGGAAAAACTTCAACAACAAGATATTATTTGGCAAAAAATATGTCAAACATTATTATGGGAATATATACCTAGTATTTAATATTTATCGTTGATAGTATTCATGTTTATCTTGTTGTACAATAACAACATATGGCATATATCTATCTAAAAGTACAAATGTTGTCGCCGCTAATAATCCAATATATATTGCATGTTCATTCATAATTGAACAATTTGGGATATAATACGTTGATGTTGTCACGATAGATAACATAAGGAAATATTTTAAGACATTTTGTAAATTTAGTATTTCAAACATAATTATATATATATATAATTAATATATATATAAATTATAAAAATAATATCTATTATAATTAATAAATGGGAGATTTTAAACAACCAATTAATGAAAATGGTTATATGAAAGATATATATCAAACGACACGTAATGAATACATGGAAAATAATGAACCAATTATATTTAATAATCGGCGTTCTTATTCATTAAAGGGTATTATTCAAGAAACTCCGATGAGCAATTTATTCTTTTCAGATATGAATGTAAAAGCAATTCAAATGACCATTAGATATAAAATTCATGAAGAAAAAAATAAAAAAATAGCCTTTCAATCGGAAAATGAATTGTTTGTAATTATGAGATCAATTTATTTACAATATGCAAATTCGGTCCTTACCTCGGATCAAATGATAACAAATTTAAGAACACTTAATAAAATGGTTGTTGATTATGCAAGTTCAAATATTGGTGATCAATTAGATCAATACGATGGATACCTTCAAAAAATATCGAGTGCTCCTGTACCAATGGAACATCCTAGAGCTGGAAATACAGATAGTTATACATATGATATGAGTAATATTCTCTTTTAATCAATTTCATCAACTACAGGCATTTCTGGATCACTTCCTTGATTAGGATAAAGTTTTGTCATATATGGTTGAACAAAAACATTAAATTCATCTTTTTTAGTTTTTAATTCTTCAATTGTGGTTTCAGTATTTTGTAACCATTGTTGATTTTCTTCGATTTTATCATTCATTATTTTGATTTCATCTTCCGATAATTTTTCTTTTACTTTTTCATTTGATAAGGTTGTTTTTGTTTGGAATAATAGATTTTCAAACTCATTTTTTGATTCAATATATTCTTGATGTTTTAAATCTTCTTCTTTAAATTCTTCTGCTTCTTTCACCATTCTTTCAATATCATCCGATGATAATCTTCCTTTATCATTTGTAATTGTAATATTTTTCTTATTACCAGAACTTTTATCTTGTGCTTCAATATCCATAATACCATTTGCATCAATGTCGAATGTTACTTCAATTTGAGGAGTACCTCTTGGCGCAGGTGGAATTCCTCCTAATTCAAAATTACCGAGACTATTATTATCTTTAGTCATGGTCCTTTCACCTTCGAATACTTGAATTGTTACGGCAGGTTGATTATCCTGATATGTTGAAAATGTTTGAGATTTTTTTGTTGGAATTGTTGTATTTCTTTCGATAATTTTAGTCATGACACCACCGGCAGTTTCAATTCCAAGGGATAATGGTGCAACATCTAAAAGTAATATTTCATCAGCCTTTTCATTTCCAGATGTTGATTTTGATAAAATTGCAGCTTGAACACTTGCACCATATGCTACAGCTTCGTCAGGATTAATATTTTTACTTAATTCTTTTCCATTAAAAAAACCTTTGAGTAATTCTTGAATCTTTGGAATCCTCGTTGATCCTCCAACTAATACAATATCATCCACTTGATTTTTCGCTACACCAGAATCTTGAAGTACTTTTTGAACGGGTTCCATACATTTCTGAAATAAAGACATACATAACATTTCAAACTTTGCTCGAGAAATTGATGTAAAAAAATCAATTCCTTCATAAAGAGAATCCACTTCGATTGATGCTGTTGCACTACTTGATAGAGTCCGTTTAGCCTTTTCACATGATGTCCTTAAACGCCTCAATGCTCTTTTATTTTCTGTAATATCATGTCTATGCTTTCTCTTAAATTCATCCGAAAAGTGTTTCACTAAAAGATTATCAAAATCTTCTCCTCCTAAATGGGTATCTCCAGCAGTTGCTTTAACCTCAAATATTCCATCATCAATGTTTAGTAAAGAAACATCAAATGTACCACCCCCCAAATCAAAAATTAAAACATTTTTTTCTTCACTTTTATTATCTAAACCATAAGCAATTGCCGCGGCAGTTGGTTCATTAATAATACGTAATACGTTCAAACCAGCAATCGCCCCTGCATCCTTTGTTGCTTGTCTTTGAGAATCATTAAAGTATGCAGGAACTGTTATAACCGCGTCTGTTACTTGTTCCCCAATATATGATTCTGCTATTTCTTTCATTTTTGTCAAAACCATCGATGAAATTTCTTCGGGGTGATATGTTTTCTTTTCATCTTTGTAAGTAACTTCAATTAAAGGTTTACCATTTTTTCCTATAACATTGAATGGTAAATGTTTTAATTCAGATTGTAAAATTGAATCATTAAAATCTCTACCAATTAATCGTTTAGCATCAAATACGGTATTTTCTGGATTCACAGAAGCTTGATTTTTTGCTGCATCTCCAATAATTCTTTCATCAGTAGTAAATCCGACATATGAAGGGGTTGTACGGTTTCCTTGATCATTCGCAATAATTTCACAACGATTATCTTTCCACCATCCCACACAACTATAGGTTGTCCCTAGATCGATTCCAATAGCTACCATAATTTATAATACAATAGTTATACTTTTTTAAGTAATTTATTTAAGAAACTAACTAAGATTATATTTTATGGATAATTATGGAGATTATATTCTCTCATTATTAAATAAAAAAATATTCATTAAACAATGGATTGATAAAAAATATCAAGATAAACCACTAATATTATATGGTAATTCAGGGATTGGGAAAACATTTCTTGCAAATTATATTCTAAGAGATTTTATCCCTATTACTATTAATATTGATTTCTGTAAATCTTCAAAAGTATTAGAAGATTATCTGAAAATGTCATTGTATAAGAAAAGTATTACAATGATGTTCGATAAAAAGGCTAGAAAAAAAGCTCTTCTATTTGATGATTTAAAATATATTCAAACAAATGATAAAAATTTATTTAAACAAATTGTTGATTTTTCAAAAAAAAAATCAAACTTTCATGTCATCTATATTTTTCAGAATATTAATCATAAAACAGTACAAAGTATTTATAAGAAATGTTTTCCAATTAATTTATCACTAACTAATGGTCAAATAAAAAAAATACTTGAAAAATATTATCCTGTTTCTAATATTAATCTAAAAGAATTAATTAAAAATTCATCCAATAATTTCAATACAATTAAAATAAATATTGAATTTCATAAAACAAATACTAAATCAATTGAAAAATATGAAAAAAAATATGATGATCTTTTTGAATCCATTGAAACAATCTATCATAGTAAAACTTTGAATGATTATTATCGTTTATCGATTAATGATTATATAATTACTTCTTTACATATATTAGAAAATTGTATTTCATGGATTTTTAATAATAAACAACTATCTTATCAAAAGAAAATTAATTTAATTCAACAAATTTATCAAATGAATTGTTTTGGAGATTTCTTTTATTTTAAAATACATCAATTAAATGATTGGGAAATAATTAATCATATACTAACATTCTCAGTCGTTTGTCCATTAAGATTGTTATCGATTCAAAAAATTAAAATAATAAATAAAACATACAATAAATATTTAAGTCGTTCTATTATTTATACATACAATTTAAAATTATTAAATAATCATGGATTAAACACTACTATTTTATCAAAATTGTATACTCTTTTTGAAAATAAAAATTATGATCAATTAGTAGTATTAATCAATAAGTATCAACTTACAAAAAAAGTTTTTGAAAAGTTTAGTAAATATTTTTTTGATTCGGTTTCAAAAAAAGAAATTCAAAAAATATTTAAGAATAATAGTACTCTTCTATTTAAATGAAACTTACTTACTTTAATGGACGAGGACTTGCAGAAACATCCCGTATTCTTTTTGTCATCAATGGTGAAGAATATGAAGATTTCCGTTATCCGTTAGAAGTTATTGATATGTCAAAATATGAAATGAAAAAAGAAGAATTTGATACGGATAAAGCAGATGGAAAACTTGTAAAATCTCTTAATAAACTACCATTTCTGGAAGTAGATGGTGTCACTATCCCCCAATCAAAGAGTATCGAACGTTTTCTTGCTCGAAGATTTAATATGATGGGTTCAAATGATCTAGAATCTGCTCAGATTGATGCTATTTGTGAATCTGTAAGGGATTTTAAGGAATTGTATCAAACAGTCCGTAAGCTCCCAGAAGAAGAAAAAGATGCAGGTATGAATGAATGGTTTACTGTTACACTTGTTGAGAGATTAACTTTACTTGAACATCAACTCACTGGGAGTGAAGGATTTAGTGTTGGAACTACATTGTCTTTGTCAGATGTTGTACTTTATTCATTTATTACACAATTCTTTGATAACAAGGAAGCTTCATACAATGCAACACTTGTTTCTCCAAAGATACGTTCAGTGGTTGATAATGTTGCGTCACATGAAAAAGTAAAAGCTTGGCTAGAAGTCCGACCTAAGACTTCTTTCTAAGTGATTTTTTATAGTTATCAAAATCTTTTTTAGTTAATTCATATCCCCAATGTAATAAAACTTGTCGAATAACAGGACTAACACTTGGATCATTATATTTTTTCTTTTTTTTTATAATCTCATTCATTAATCTTCTTCTAAAACGACCGTTTGGACCTGCAAGGGCTAACCATCGTTTTATTTGTCTTTCATCGTCTTTTGTCCTTCTTCCTTTGTAGTACCGACAATACCATTGAAACCATCCATAAGGATCTTGTTTAACAATCCATCCACTATCTTCCCAATCTTCTAAAGAACTACCACATTTAACCCCATATTTATTCACTTTTTTGTCATATTTTTCAGATGTAATCATTTTTTCAATATCCATACCTTTAAACCAATCTTTAAATTCCCTGATAACATTTCCGGATTTATAATGTTTTCCTGTAATTGAAGAATAAATAGGACGAAAGTATGTCCCTCCAAATGCACCATATTTAAATACTTGTTTTGGTGATTTATTTGGTTTAAATTGCTTTCTAATATCTTCTACCATAACTATATATTTAAAATTATTTTTATTTAATATTATTTTTGGATGTGCAATTCGTACCATCCATATTCTTTCCCCAAATGATCTAATTTCATTGCACTTAACCACCCAATTACAGCCCCCAATGTATCTCCTAAAGCATTTATTCCTAATTCTTCTAATTTTTTACCATCTCCAGGCCATATATCTTTAAAATATTTATTAATTATATTGACTCCCATAGGTGTAATTTCAAATATTTCATATAAGGTGTGGATAATAATAAAATTTTTTAAGCTAACCCCCCAATAATAAAATAAAATACCAACTGCAAAATGTAAATATACAAATTGATCTAAAAATCTATCTTGTTGTCCCATCAATTATATAATATTGTAATATTATATATGGGAAAGATACATTCAAAAAAAA
>TARA_B100001115_G_scaffold184968_1_pt1 | contig 30844 bp, 35 predicted proteins | sample TARA_B100001115 | Tara Oceans TARA_B100001115 (sample SAMEA2622652) | marine metagenome | biome: marine biome (ENVO:00000447); feature: surface water layer (ENVO:00002042); material: "saline water (ENVO:00002010), including plankton (ENVO:xxxxxxxx)" | depth 5 m | reverse complement strand
GCAGCCATTGTACAGACTAGCCCTGATTCCTCCGACGCTCCTGTGGCCCTTTAGGCCACCGAGGCCCGCCTTGTTAGCCTCTTCGAGAAAAACACGCTCCAGGTCCTCATCCCTCATTCTCCATGTGACATTCATCACAGAACGCGACTCGACCTCGGCATGAGGAATCCAGAAGGGGGTCCTGTCCAGCTCCTCGTAGAGCAACGCAGACTTGGCCCTGTTTCTATCAATAGCCCCTTGTAGCCCTCCGTTTTCCTCTACCCAAGAAAGGACCCTGTCCAAGACAAAAATCCCGAACGTGTTCGGCGTGTTGAACATGGATCCCTTGGAGATGTGGGTCCTATAGTCAAGCATCGTGGGAAGCCCCTCTCCTATTCTCGAAACAGCCCAGGGTGAAAGGATCACCAGTGTCACTCCACTGGGCCCTAGATTCTTTTGAGCTCCGGCATAAATCACATCATGGGCAGAAACATCTATCGGAACCCCACAAATATCCGAGCTTGCGTCTACCACTAGGTGCTTTTGCCCTACCTCTGGGATCTTGTGGTACTGGGTACCGAATAGCGTATTGTTGGAGGTGTAGTGAACGTATTCAGCATCCTCTCTGATCTCAAAACCCCCACTCATGGGAACAGATTTGAAACCCCTCTCAGAGTCATCCCATGATGCCACACAGTCGCCTATCCTGCATGCCTCCTTGAGGGCCTTTTGAGACCACCCCCCCGTAACTAGGAAGTCGGCCTTGTCACCATCCCCGAGAAGATTCAGGGCAGTCATGTAGAACTGGGTCGAAGCACCTCCCTGAAGGAATAGAATGTGGTAGTCTTCGGGTACGGACAGTATCCTCCTGACCCTACTCATGGCTGAGTCTATGACTTCTTGAAAAAATGAGCTCCTGTGAGAAACTTCCAGCAGTCCGAATCCGCTATTGTTCAGATTGGGTAGGGATGAGGCCACATCACTCACCACTTCCAGAGGTAACACCGCAGGCCCAGCACCAAAATTGTGCACCCGCCCATCTCCGCTCATGGTCCACGCACGATATCCAGTCTTTCAGCTCATCGTCTCAAAGGCAGGGTTCTTCTCTGGAAGTCGGGACGGCGTTGCATGATCAGGATCGGCTTGGTGATGTTACAGGGGGCCAGACATGACCATATATCCTCATTGAACGAGGCGTCCAGAGATTTGGGCTTGGAAATAGAAATAATCCAGATAAGGAAGCTAAACGAACTCACATCATCCGATCCCGATGCCATAGTACTCCCGGGAGGTGAGTCCACCACAATGAGGAAAACAGGACAGGACAAATCCTCCATGCTTATTCCCGGAATATTTGATTGGATCAGGGATAACCCTTCAAAGTCAGTCTTGGGAACTTGCGCAGGAGCCATACTTCTGGCAGACCCACAGGATGGAAATCCTCCTCTTGTCCATGCACAAATAGACAGGAACGCATATGGTCCCCAGTATGAGTCGTTTCAAGGAACCGTGAGCTCATCACTTTTGGGCAGGGAGTTCCCGGGAATTTTCATCAGGGCTCCGAAATTCATTTCTTCGGAAAACGAGGTATGCGCGACTATGGGGAAGGAAATAGTGGGAGTGAAGAACGGCAGAGTAATCGCACTGACTTTCCACCCTGAGTTGTCAAGTGATAAGGGGTTCCACAAGTGGCTCCTAGAGAGTGTGTGCGGTGATTAGTGTGTCCTAGTTCCCCCAATTCATCGATATTGAGGAGTCTCCGAACTCTCTGGATTGCGAAGGGTGCATACAATGCCAGATGGGTAGCAAGCTGGTTCTTTTCATTACCGGAAACTGCCATTGGAGGTGCGACTATTGCCCACTTTCTGAAACCAGAAGGGATATCGATTTCATGTATGCCAACGAAAGGCCATGCAATGACTTTGATGAAGTAATAGAGGAAGCCAGGGCGATGAGGGCTACGGGAGCTGGTATCACCGGTGGAGACCCATTGATGGCCAAAGAGAGGAGTTTAGAGGGAATCAGGAGGCTAAAGCGAGAATTCGGTGACGATTTCCACATCCACATGTATACAAGCATCCCATTCAAAGCTCAGTGGGCCAGTGAGTTTGCAGATGCTGGACTTGATGAGATAAGATTCCACTTCCTGGATCTTTCCAGCAAGGGGTATAAGGAGGTAATCGAGTCATGCTCCGATGCTGGAATATTTACTGGGGTAGAGCTCCCATGTGAGCCCGACAAGGAAATGGAGCTCTTACAGATAATCGAAGATATGAGGGACTTTGATGTCAGCTTTATGAATCTGAATGAGCTGGAGATTACGGTCGGAAATCATGAGAATATGGAGCTAAAGGGATTTAATTTGTCCACGGAGATTACTGCTGGGGCAGAGGGGTCTTCCGAGCTAGCGCAGTCGATTAGAGACAGAGTAATGGCTGCCTCTATAGGCGCTCCCGACCCGATTGATGGCGTGAAGAGGGAGCCATACGGATTTCATCTGAAATACTGCACCTCCTCGTACAAGGATGCTGGACAGATGAGGAGGAGGTTCATGCGTAGGGGGGAGGCAACCATCTCGCCTCATGAGACGCTCAGCGATGATGCCACATTGTTGTTCGGAGTGGTCTACTCAGAGAGGGGTCTCCATGAGTCTTGGATAAGGGAAATATCAGATTTCACAGGCCTTCCCAGAAGATTCATATTGTACGACGAGAAGAATTCACGAATAGAGATTCCAATGGCAGTTGCTGAAGAGATAGCTGGTGAAGTTTCAGCCCCAGTAGCCATCGTCGAGGTGACTCCCACTTTCGACAGGACTGATGTGATGCTTGTATGGCTCAATAATCATAGAATTTGATTTATTCCGCGCTGGGTTGATACGTCTCTGACCAGTGTGGACGAATGTGCCAGTTAGTGTAGCCGACCCGGATGCAAACATAGCAGATCCTTACAGGAGGCTCTCTGCATCACAGATGGTAACATGGCATGCATGCCCCAGACTATGGTATTACAACAATATCCTCAAGCTGAGAGGTCCATTGCCACCACAGATAATTAGGGGCAATGCCGCGGAGTCCTGCATATCAAGAGTGATGAGAGACTCCCCCTCATTAGTCTCTAAATATGCAGATGATATCCTAAAGTCTCCAATCTTGGATGATGGTAAGCCCGCCTATGAATATGATGAATTGTGGCCATCGCCCTCCATTCAGGCCCTTGATGAATCTGAATGGCCCAAAGACCGAACGTCACTCGAGGAGTGGGCAATGGCCAGGGTTGATGCCCACTTCGATAAATGCTGGAATGATGCAGTGAGGGAATGGGAGTCGCTTACAAATAGGACAGGAGAATCGAATCAGGCAGATATGACGGAATGCCGAAAGATGGTAGAGAACGGCATAAAACTGCATATCGACCAAGTAGAATTGTGCCTTAATAATCTGAACAGTGTGATATTGGACTCTTGGAGAAAGGGAGAAAATCGCCCTAAGTGGCCGGCCCCCGATGGATTCCCCTTGCTCTGGACACAACCTCATCCTTGTGCTGGACCAGTCGGTAGTAATGTAACATGGGTCGAGTCATGGGAGATAGCTAGACCTTGGTTCGTGGATCCCGACGCGGACTCGTTTACCCAAACAACTTCCCACCCAGAAGGATGGTTCCAGGGAGAATATGACCTAGTTTACAGATGGACAGGAAGACCATCAGTTATCGATATCAAGGCATCACAGGGCAAGGGAGACAGGTCCGGCGGATACATTGAGCAACTTCGGCTCTATGCATGGCTATGGTGGGAGACTCATGGAAGGGTAGAGGAACTAGAGCATATTGGAATCTGGTACCTAGGGACTGGTACAATTAAGGAAGTGGAAAAACCCACTCTCAAAGAGCTAGAGGAATACTCTGGGGAACTCAAAGGAGTTTATTCTAAGGTTCACGCTTCAAGACCTTCCATAGTGGACTGTCCGACAAACCCATCTCCCCTAAGGTACTTTGAATCAGGTGGAATTCCGGCTAACCCCCGAGTTGACTCAGACCCATTGGCGAGATGCAGAAATTGCGATCTAAGGGGAGTATGTGAGAATGGGAATCACGAACTAGACCTTCCTTCTGATACTAGGATAGAAAGATTCGGTCACTCTTGGCCGATCACGTCGATTTCAGATATCAAGACCAGAGTGGATGCAATCGGAGTTGTTTCCAATCTCAAGGGCCCCTCTCTCGAAGAAAAAGGAGGGGTCGAATTATCATTCAGGCTTCAGGACGGCTATGATCGAGCCAAAGTTAGAACGAGCAGATACGGGTATCCAACCAATGTTACGAGATCGATTTCCAACAGTACCAGAGTCAAGGTCGGAGGAGCAATCCCCTCTGTATGGAGGGGAGAGGTAGTCCTGGATATTGACGAACAGTCATCTGTTATCATTGCCCGAGATGAGGAAACTTATCCAATAGTGGAGATCGAAACTAGAGTAAATGTGATAGGTAGGATTTGGTCAGTAAATGCCTTTCCTGACGGTCAGGGAATATCACGTTGGTCAATTACTATACTGGACAGCTCTGGCGCCGCTGGAGTGATCGCATTCAAGCAGTTCATTCCTGTTCTGGCAGCTGGCCTCTCACGAGGGGATGAAATAGCAATACTGAATGGAGAGGTAGGTGAATTCAACGGGGTCCCACAAGTCAAAATTGGCCCTAACACAAGGGTGGTCTCAGTCAGAACCTCCGAAGATGTTCCCGAATTTTGATGGCGCCGAGAGAGGGATTTGAACCCCCGCGTCCAATGGACAGTGGATTTCGAATCCACCGCAATACCGGGCTATGCGATCTCGGCAGCGTCCTAGCCACCAGCGAATCAGAAATAAGGGTGACTGGGTTCGGTAGGTGCATGAAGATTGAGGTAAGGAGTGGTGATGAGATATATTCTGTCGATTCGTATAAGCCGATTTCCGTGGGATCCGTACTTGATGAGCTCGGAATAGCCCACTCTACAGTTCTTGCAGTCATTGGGGACACAATCATACCTCATACTTCCATCATTAGTGACGATGTAAGTATTGAACTGGTCACTGTTTCAAGTGGGGGTTAGTTTCTCTGTCAGAACCGTTCCTGCCTCTACAGTGATCAAATCATGCCCCTTTCTGATCAGAGTCGCCTTGTTTCCAATTAGTTTGTAACAATCATCCTCACTCATTAGATACGAACCTTCGTAAAGCCCTATAACCGGGTATTCATTAAACTCATGGAACTCACTGATTCTCCTGGCTCTGGACTCCCCATAGTGCTTTGACAAGTCCTCTTCTTCTGATTCTCTGAACCATATTCCCCCTGGATAGTAATGAGGATTGATTTGGAATGGAACTAGTCCCAAGGTCTCGAAAGATGGGACCATAGTGATTGGCATGTCATTCGTCGTTTGCATTGTTGGACAAGCAACATTGGCTCCTGCACTCACACCTGCGTATGGCTTTCCCTCAGCGATAACTGACTTCCTGATCGGATCTATTAGCCCACGCTCATGCAACTCTCTAACAAGAAGCCAAGTGTTCCCCCCACCAACATACACCCCATCAAAATGTTCCAATTCCGATGCCGGATCGTCGAATTGATGGATTCCAATCAGGTCCATTTCTCCCCCTGCAAAATCCCGCATTCTTTTGGTGTAGGCGTCATGATCAGTGGATGCGTAAGGAATGAATGCAACTCTTTCACACCCTGAGAAGTTTTCACTCATTAATTTCCTGTATGTCAATCGCCTTTCCTCTGTACCCACTCCCCCACTACCTAGAAGCAAACTCATAATGATCACCTAGACGTAGAAATCGCTTGTCTGAGGCCCCTCTTCTAATCCCATTACCCCCTCAAGAGAAATAGAGCCCTCATATCCCTCCATCAGTTTCCTCGCTATTTCTTCTGTGGAGTCTATGTCCAAGTCAAGTGGTAAATCCAAACCATTTTCAATCCAATTTGCTAATCTGCTCGCAGCCAAAACATCCGTGGTGGAGCCAACGGTTTCTGCCACCAATGCAAATGTGTTTACTCCGAAGAGCGGGGACATTGAAACAATCAGTCCGGCTACCCCTATCATTCCGGCCTCCGGCCTTTCTTTACTAACGGGAATATCATTGGCCTCCAGCCCCCTCCTTACATCTTCGTCAGCACAGATGACATGTATCCCCTTGTCTTCCGCTCCTGCGGCCAGTCCCGCTAATACAAGTAGCATAGGTGTCGATGATTCCGAACAAATTGTAAGAATCTCTTCCGCGACTTCATTCTGTCCTGCAGATGTCATCGGCTGCATCTCTCCCCCAATTACTATCACAGTTTGCCCATCCGGTAGAATCACCGATTTTATCTCCATTCTAGGGGGCCTCATGAGGCCACCAGCGTCGAATGTGGAGTGTGGCGGGAAATCATGATTTAATATCCAACCGAGAGTTCTTGAGGGATGTTTTTCAACTAAGGAATCAACTAGTATTTTCCCTACATTACCAACCCCAGGGACGGCTTCTAGGACCGCTGAATGTTCAGGGAGTCCTTCCCCGACGAGCCAATGGATCCTACTCCTATTCATCTCTCCGCCTCCTCATTTGGTGAAGGAAGCGACTCCACCCATTCGTCACTCCCAGCATCCTCCCTCTCTCTCCTTCTTTTTCCCTGAGGGTCTTCAGGAGAATACTTCAGTGGGGCAGATGAAACCATCACTTTTCCACAAACATCGCAATCAGGGCCGAGGCCGTACAAATCACAGGTCTTGCAATACTGTAGTTTGCTTCTCACCATGTCTATCAAGGAGCTAGCGGAGCCTACTAGTCAATGAACCATCCGTAAGGTTCGCGCCTTCAAGAGCGGTCTATTGATAGTGAGCCATTCACCGTGGACATACTTTTCTTTACTGCCTCGACTGCAGACTCCCACAAGGACTCAGCCACCTGATAGTCAGGAGCCCTGATGTCCACCCGATAACTCGGAGCACCGTCATAATGGCAAGTTAGCGTTACTTCTTCCAGCCCGCCGGCACAAGCCTCCGCTTCGAGCAATGCGTCCCTTATTGCGTAGACGCCTTCTTCCCCCCAAACTTGAATATCGAAAACTCCTCTGATTTCAACGAATGGCGGTATTATGTTCTCCATTGCCAGAGATGTTACTACTCCTGTCCAATCTCCTTCAAATCCGGCGTCAATTAGCGCGGTATCGCTTATCGCGCACTCTTCTAGAGCCCCGTACAGAGTTCCGAATGACTCTGTCATCGCATTGGATATTTCGGCACTCTTGGTATCATCCCAGCCGACTCTCTCAGCGGCGACCCTCATGATCTGATTCGCTCGTTCTTCGTTCTTCCAAGCCTGTACAGTATCTCGCCTGCGCTCTTCAGAGACGCTTTTTAGAGAAAGCTCGACTCTTTTCCTATCTTTCTTGACTTGTATTACTTTAGCTACAACTCTCTGCCCCTCTCTCACATGAGCCCTGATGTTTCTTACCCATCCTGCCGCTATTTCCCCCACGAACACGAATCCCTCTCTTCCATCGTATCCATCCAAGCTAAGGTAGGCACCATTCTGCTTGATGTCTTTGACGGTACAGATTAGAAGATCGCCCTCTTCTGGCCATTCTTCTTCATTATCGCTCATCTAATGCCCCCTTCACTCGAGGACATCAACTATGGTACTTCCAGTGAGTTCAGCCTTCCCGCCTTTTGGGATGGCTAGAATAGAACCGCAAACCGAGCATATAATCTCAGTCGAGGCGCGATCAAAAACAATCGATTCTGCCCCACAGTCTCGACAACTTACTCTCAGAAACTTACCAGACATTCTAATCCTCACTTATCGACTAGCTCGAACTTTCGAGCCCTCTTTCCTCGAGGGGAATGTGCCTTCCCCGTTTCGCTACATCTGTACACAAGATTAACCCTCTTGGTGGGTTTCTCCCCTGATGGCTTTGGCCTTGGGAAACCTCTGTATCCGGAAGTAACCTTACGGAACCTTCTCTGACCCCATTTCAACTCGCTAGCGCGCCTCTTTTTGACGCGCTCCACAGTGTGCTCGGTGTGCTTGCCTGCAGCAGGACTGTATCTCTTTACCTTCCTAGGCATCTTTACCATCAGTTGCACCTCGTTGCTTAGTAGCGAGGCCGGCGACCGATGGCCTGTTTATGAAGTCTATCGAGAGAAATCCCCGTTGCGAATTAATGAGCCAGGTCAATTTATTGCAAAATCAACAATAATCCCTTGGCCCTCCGGGGTCTGTGACTGAGATGTGGCTCCAGTGGTGGATTGCCTTATTTCTCCTAATCTCTGGCTATTCTATGGCCAGGATGGGGCCAGCTTTCGACAGATCGAGATTCGGTTTCCTAGTCTTCTTTGCTGGTTTGGTATTGGCCTTCTTACCCACTGAAGGATTAATGAGTTCCGAAGATGCCGCATCCGAGTCACTGAGGCTAACACTTTCATGGGCTATCCCGGGAGCAATCGGGCTGTACATAGTTGCATCAGGGGCACCAATTTACAATGAGTCAAATATCCTCAAGCTCCTCATTGGCTGGTCTTTGACGCTCTACTCTTTGTGGGCAATGTTCATTTCCTGGGGGCCAGATATTGATATGATTGGCAAGACGGTTTCATCCGCATTAGGAGTGACGTTAACTATGACAATTTACCTTTACTCCATCAGAATAGCAGAGTCAACTAGCTCGGAGGATTCAGTTACAAAACCTCTGGAAAGCGATGAGATTAAGCACATCTCCGATATTTTACTATCGAACTTAGGAGATATGGAGGCTAAAGAATGAGCGAGATTATATCAGTGTTTTTTGGATCGATAATCCTCGCATCGATGGCCATACTAATCCATCTAATTTCCGCATATCATCCCTATCACAGACCTGTCCCTCTCGCCCTATCTTCTCTGGCCACTATGTCTCTGGCTGTGCTTGCTCTCTCGCTGATAAATGATGGGTTAGGTTACCTTGAGATAGTTAGGAGCTCTGTCTCAGAATCGATTTCTTCCTTGCTGAATATTCTCCCTATCATTTATCTCTCCATTGCAATAATACTGCTTAAAGTATCATTACAAAATAGGATAGAAGAACCACTCTAGCCCAAGAGAATCTCGACTGGCAGAGGGGAACGCTGATAACACCCACTTCGGTCGCGAGGTCGTCCAGTAGGTGGTTTGTGTGTCCAAGGGTACTCCAAGTATGGGAAAAAGGCAGAAGTCCACACACATAAGGTGCAGAAGGTGTGGTAGGCACTCTTTTCACAAGACAAAGAGTGTTTGTTCCAGTTGTGGATATGGCCAGACCGCCAAGCTCAGGAAGTACAGGTGGAGCAAAAGAAACCGCTCCATGGGAAGTAAGTAATATTCACGAAAGGGCTAAGTCCCTCGCCCTTGAGCGGGGTACGGTAGCCGATGTGCGGGATCATCGGAATTTTGTCTCATCCCGATTCTCAAGTGGCTCAATCTCTGTATGAGGGATTGTTAGTGCTTCAACATAGAGGGCAGGATGCGGCGGGAATTGTTACAAGCGATCACGAAAATATCTCACACAGAAGGGCCAATGGCCTGGTACGTGACGTCTTCAGGTCAAAGCACTCGAATTCTCTCAGAGGCTCAATGGGAATAGGGCATGTTAGGTATCCCACTGCAGGCTCAAGCTCAGTTGCAGAGGCACAGCCATTCTACACGAATACTCCCTTTGGAGTTAGCCTAGCACACAATGGCAACCTGAACAACACCTCTGACATCATTTCCGGTCTTTTGGAGTATGATCACAGGAGGATAAATACCAGTTCTGATTCTGAGGCTCTACTGAATCTCTTTGCTGCAGAGATCCAAAGGTCGCTTAATGGAAGGCCGGGAGGACTTGATTCGCTCACAGAAGAAGACATTTTCAGGGCTATTGAAAGACTACACCATAGGGCGGAAGGGAGCTACAGCGTAGTTGCAATGATTACAGGATGGGGCATTATCGCATTTAGGGACTCCCATGGTATCCGTCCTCTCTCGATGGGAAGCCGTGTTGTTGATGGCTTCACAGAGAGGTTATTTTCCTCAGAGAGTGTTGCATGCAATACACTAGGTTTCAACCACGAAGGAGACGTCTCACCAGGCGAAGCCGTAATTGCGAGGATGGACGGCACCATATCCTCAAAACAATGCTCCAATGAAGTTTCGCATAGCCCATGTATTTTCGAGCATGTATATTTTGCTAGGCCAGACTCAGTTATTGATGGAATCTCTGTCCATTCCTCGAGGATTAGAATGGGTGCATCTTTGGCCAAACGAATATCCGAAAAGCACCCAAATCATGGGATAGAGTCGGTTATCGCTGTACCAGACAGTGGCAGAATCGCCGCCTTAGAGCTTGCTAGGGTTTTAGACGTCCCCTACAGGGAAGGATTTGTCAAGAATAGATATATCGGGAGGACATTCATAATGCCCGGGCAGACAGTTCGAAAAGACTCAGTGAGGAAGAAACTAAACACAATCCGAGAGGAATTCCAAGACAAGGTGGTACTGATAGTGGACGACAGTATTGTCAGGGGCAATACCTCAAGAAGAATAGTCTCAATGGCCAGGGAAGCTGGAGCAAAAAAGGTGTATTTCGCTTCTTGCTCCCCGCCGATCATTCATCCAAATGTGTACGGTATCGATATGCCTGCAAAGTCAGAGTACGTCGCACATGGAAGGACCATTGAGCAAATCTCCGAGGTTATTGGAGCAGACTGGATGATCTATCAGGAATTGGACGATTTAATTGAGGCATGCAAAGGAGATTCAGGTTCAGATCTAGTGACTTTCGACTGTTCATGCTTCGATGGGGTATATGTCACGGGTGGAATAAACGAAGAATACCTAAAACGAATAGAGGAGATGAGGAGCGACTCGGCCAAACAAACTGCTTAGATCTAATTACAGTCAATATCAAGCCCACATGCCCCACCCTAGGAACATGAAAACGTCCATCGCGGCATTCTCTGGAATGATCGCGAGGGAGGAAGTAGGATGCTTCGTAAAGACGGAAGATGGTTTTGCAATATCATTAAGCAATGAAATTGTCTTCCTTGACAGGAGATGTCATGTGATCTCAAAACATCTCTATGATGGATTAGTTGTGGCGATAAATGACACAGATATTGGAACCATCGTCGTAAATGCGAAAGGTGATGTAGATGTTATTAATGCAAATCAAATTGAGAATATTTTCTCTGGTAAAGAATGCAGTGTTGCTTCATTTTCCTATCATAAAACTTTCATCTCACAAGAAAATAAGGAGATATTGACTATCTACAACACAGGAGAGTACGGACTTTCTGCTCCTGCCGACGATCCGAATATCATCCATGTGTCCGATGATGGCAATAGCCTAGCCGTGGGTAGTAAAGGGGGAGCTTTAACCATATTCGGCCCCAATCTGCAGACATCTCATCATTCGCCACCCAGGGATGATGACGTTGAGGTAATTTCCGCAATTTGTTCAGATGGGAGGGGGAGATTCCTCGTTTCTAGGTCTTCATTGGGATTAGTAGTTGATGAAAGGGCGGTAAATAGGGTAGAGCTATGGGACATCAAGAAAGGCCTAATTATGGAAGCTGAGGTTCCTTCAAGGATAACATGTATCGCACCACGCCAGAACGGATATGTGGCGGGTTGCTTCGAGGGAGAGGTAATTCTAATTGATCAGGATTTACAGGTATCTACGATCTCAAAATCGGAGTACACAATCTCGGATGTTTTGGAATGGGAAGGGGATATTATATCCTCATGCTGGTTTTTTGTCGAAAGAATAAATCAATCAGGGGCTAAAATTTGGTCATTCGAGCACCAAAATCTAGTGAAAGGAATGCTCAAAATAGGGGATGATCGAGTCGTGGTTTTCGGAAAAGGGGGGGATGCAAATACGGGTAATCACATTTCATTAATCCTTCCAGATGCAGAAACCCAGGAGGATATCACTAGTAGTAAATCAAAAATTGATGCCATCGAACTTTCTGATGAGAAACACTCTGGAATGCTCTCAGAGGATGAGTCATCGGCAGCATCTCAAAGGTCCCCATTAGATGGCATTGAGGATCTAATTTCCGAAATTATAGAGCCAATTGAGGATACCGAATACGAAAAAGAGGCACGTAATGGAGACTTACTCGAGTCTCTGGTATCGACTGCTCGCTCACTGAATATACCCCCAGTGGCAAATCCAGGAGGGGACATCACCGTAATGTCTAATCAGGATTCAAAAGCCGATGTTATCCTGAATGGCTCCGACTCATACGATCCTGATGGGGAGATAGTCTCATGGTCATGGAGCACAGCTAGTGGTAGAAACTTGGGCCAGTCGAAGATAGTCAGGGTGAGGCTTACTCCAGGAGTTCATGTATTCACTCTCAGAGTAACTGACAATATGGGTGCGGAGTCAGAAAGTAGTATGACTGTAAGGGTCATCGACTAGAGCTTGGCGAGCTCTTCCTTCAGGGATGGAAGCGCCTCTTCCCATGTCGCAACTATTCCATAGTCTGCTACTCCAAAAATTGGGGCATCGGGATCTTTGTTTATCGCAACTATGTACTTGCTGGAACGCATACCAGCTAGATGTTGTATTGCGCCGCTGATTCCTACGGCGATATACAATGAGGGGTTGACAGTCTTACCAGTTTGTCCAACTTGCATGTTGTGGGGTATCTCATCCCACGAATCTACAGCCGCCCGACTTGCTCCAACAGCAGCGCCGATGACATCAGCCACCTCGTTCAAATGAGAGAAGTTTGCAGGGTCTCCCATCCCTCTTCCACCAGAAATTATGATATCGGCTTCCGATACATCAAGTCTTTCACTTGCCTTTGCCATGGCTTCTTTGACAGCAACCGAAACCTCAGAAGTACTGTCTACAGTAATCAGCTCAGCGTTACCGCCTGAGCCTGCACTCTCGAAGGCATTCTGCCTCAGTGTTATTACGCAAGACCCAGAAGCTGTGGAAGTCTCAATTGCCTTTCCCGAATATACCGACCTAGTCATCTTCAGGTCTTGGCCAATCTCTGTCAAATCCTGCACCACTGGGACTCCCATTTTTGAGGCTATTTGAGATGCCAATTCCCTCCCTGTAGGGGAAGAGGAAGCTATCACAACACCATCACAGTGGGGTGCCATAACAGCTGACCAGGCCCCGCTATCGAAGGACGAGAAGCAATCGCCCTTCAGGGAAATGACCTTGGAAACGCCCGAAATCTCAGATGCCTCACTTTCACCTACTCCTCCGGGGCACAACAGTGTGGTTGTTCCGCCCAGTGAACTAGCCGCACCAGCTAGCTGACTGGTTACACTATGCAATTGGTTTCCATTCGTTTCAGCAATAATTGTTATGTTCATATTCAATCCTCCTAAATTACATTCGCCTCTTCACGGAGCTTCGCGACAACAGTTGAGACCGACTCAGCCCCCTCGAATTTCTGCCCTGGGGGCTTCTCCGGTGGCAAATCATGTGCATGAATTTTGACACCGGACTCTCCGATATCAACTCCCAAATCTCCAGGGCTCACTGTCTCGATTACCTTCTTCTTTGCCATCATTATCCCCTTGACGTTTGGCCTTCTGAGCTCAGTTGTCGCTTTGTCAAACGCGAAAAGACAGGGCTTTGAAACCATAACCCTCTCATTTCCAGAGGGACTAGCTCTTAGTGCGCTGAAGCCGTCTCCATCCACGCTGACTTCGGAGACCATGCCAACGCACGCCGCTCCGATTAGACTTGCTACTCCCGGACCAGTAGACCCAGAGTTGGTATCTGCAGCTTGCTTCCCGCATAGAATGACATCAGCGCCACAGTGCTTGACAGCAGCGGCAAGAATGGATTGAATTTGCCTACTGTCCATTTCGCTAGTGTCTGCCTCAACATGCAACATCGAGTCAGCACCAACTGCGGCAGCATCTGTGAGCATTTTGGAAGATCTAGATGGACCGCAGGTAATAGCAACTAGGTCGCCACCCCCTGACTCCTTCAATTGGAGAGCGTACTCTAGTGCGTACTCATCGTAAGGACTAGTCGACCATTTCGACACCGAATCTTGGTCAACCCTCCCATCCGATAAGGCAATCTTCGCTGTTGTATCAGGAACTTGCTTCAGTAGTACTGCTATAGTCATGTTATCCCTATCGACCCGACTATAGATTCCCATATCAAGATTGACCTGATTCAATCTCTAGAATCTAGGTTAAATCTCTGGTAAATGACTGAATCCCTGTTATGTGTCTGCCAAGAATTAGGTTGTGTATGTCATGAGTCCCTTCGTATGTTTTCACTGACTCCAAATTTGCCATGTGCCTCATTACAGGATATTCGTCTAGTATTCCGTTTGCACCATGGATGTCTCTGGCCACCCTAGCAATTTCCAAGGCAATATCTACATTATTCATCTTGGCGAGAGAAATGTGCTCAGGAATCCAATTGCCTGCATCTTTCTTTTGGGAAAGGTGATATGCGAGTAGTTGGGCTTTGGTGATCTCCCTTAGCATCCAAGATAGTTTGTTCTGGACGAGCTGGTATGAAGCTATTGGATGATCGAATTGTATTCTACTGAGTGAATACTCCTTGGCTGAGTCGAAACAAGCTTGAGCCGCCCCAATAGCGCCCCAAGATATCCCATATCTGGCGTTATTGAGGCAAGAGAACGGCCCCCTGAGTCCTTTCACCCCGGGAAGAATCCTGTCCTTGGGAATTTTACAATCTTGGAACACCAGCTCGCTAGTAACGGATGCTTTGAGGGAATGTTTGCCCTTCATCTCGGGGGCAGAGAAACCTTCGTCGCCATCCTCAACAATAAAACCACGGATAACTCCGTCTAATTTAGCCCAAACCACGGCAACCTTTGCAATGGAGCCATTGGTGATCCACATTTTTGCACCATTCAGAAGGTAGTGGTCCCCCATATCCTCGGCTCTAGTAATCATATCTCCTGGATTTGAGCCATAATCAGGCTCTGTGAGGCCGAAACATCCAATCCATTCTCCACTCGCCATTTTTGGTAAGTAGTAATTTTTTTGCTCTTCAGATCCAAAGTCCCAAATCGGATACATTGCCAGTGAACCTTGGACAGATGCAAATGATCGAAGCCCACTATCGCCCCTCTCGAGCTCCCTGCAAATTACCCCATATGCTGTGTATGAGAGTCCTGGACATCCATATCCCTTTAGAGGAGCGCCAAGTATACCCATCTCTCCTAGTGTCACTCGCCACTCATCTGGAAACACCCCGTCCCTGCAAGCATGCTCGATTTTTGGTAGGACTTCGTTATCAACGAAATCTCTTACCATGTCTCTAACCATTCTTTCCTCATCAGTCAGGAGCGAGTCAACATCGTAGAAGTCCAAGGCTTCGAATGGCATATTCTCAGTTCCCGCGGTGTACTTTCACTCATCAAGGTATGGAATGAAACATCTCCTTCCAATCTGCTCTTCAGGGGCAATTAAAATATGGTTTAACTCGTTTTTCACCCCTATGCCAAGTCATATATCCAAAAAAATGCCCTTCCCATTTTTCATACGCATGCCACAATATCCCATCTTAACTCAAAATACAAGCCTCCAGAATGACAGAATTGAATAGTGTCCAATCTAGCGCACGGTCATGGAGCGATTCGACGTACGACGAGGAAAGGTAAAGCAAATTGAGGAAGAAGGAGGTTTATCCGTTCTTGCAAGAAGCTTCTTTGACACTATCGAAGCAGATAAAGACGGGTCCTTTACTGGCTCTCACGGTATAATGACATCTATCTCAGGAAAATTTGAGGGGAATGCCTTGATTGTTGACGTCACAAATGTTGCTCCAAATTTTGAAGATCCCGATGCCATGAAGGCGGCCATGGATGATAGGAAGAGGTGGACTGCGTTTTTGGACGAAGCCACTGGATACAACTCCAAGCAACGGGGAGACAAGGCCAAGGAGTGGGCGAAGAAGGCTTCGAAAGCCAAATCCGCCGTTTCTTCAGCTCGACACTTCATGGAAATGTCCGAATCCCTGGGCCAAGATAAGAAGGATAAGGCGGAGGAGCTAATCGCGGAGATTGAAGAAGCATTAGACTCCAATGAAAATACAAAGGCAGCTGGAAGGGCCGAGAAACTGAATAAGCTATTCAATTAGGTGACAAATATGTCCAACGAGAACGACTCATTGCACGATGATGGCATTCGCCAGAAAATAGCAAAGATGTTCTCAGGCTGTTTAGAAGTTGTAGGTCGGGAACACGTTGAACAAGTTCTTTCTGGAAAGGCATCACACTCGGGGGATAACAACCTTGTAGCATATATCGGCTTGGAGCCTAGCGGAAAGGCACATCTTGGCTGGCTATTGCTTTCCCGCACCATCAGGAACATGTTAGATGAAGGAGTGAATGTAATTATCCTACTGGCAGATTGGCATGCATGGGTGAATGATAAATTCGAAAGGGACATGGGAAAGATCTCACTGGCCGCAGATTACATGTCAGAGGTCTTTACCTCTTTGTTAGGACATCCGGAAGTTGGCGATGGGCCGGGGCAAATCCGATTCATCAGGGCCTCAGAGATCATGGACTCAGGTGAATACTGGGAACGAGTTCTAAGATGTTCAAAAAACATGAGTCTGTCGAGGGTAAGACGGACGTTTAGTATAATGGGGAGGGATGAAGACTCCTCCGACCATGATCTTTCCGCATTCTTTTATCCCGCTTTGCAGGCGGCAGATATATTCGAGCTTGAGGTTGATATTGCCTTTGGCGGGATGGACCAGAGAAAAGCTCACATGTACATGAGAGAGGTTGCGGACAGGAACGGATGGACAAAGCCTACTTGCATCCATACTCCAATGCTTTCAGGATTAAAGGGTCCGGGTGGCAGAATGGACTCCTTTGATCACAAGATGTCAAAATCAGACCCAAACAACGCGGTCATTCTACATGACTCGAGAGAATTACTGCAAAAAAAGATGAAGAAGGCATATCTTGAGGTTGGAAACAGCTCCTCGGCTATCTTCGAGATTACTGAACACGTAATTATCCCTTTTTTAGGAGAAATATCAATTATTCCAGATCCAAAATTTGGCAGCCCCTCCAAGTTTACCGACCCGAAAGCGTTCATGGACGCAGTATCAGATGGGACCGTACACCCCTTGGATGCCAAGCTCGCGGTAGCAGACTCGTTATCCGAGATTCTTCAGCCACTCTCGGAGTATTTCGACAGAAATCCAGAAATCATTCAAAGTATGGAATCAATTACCGCAAAGAGCTAACCTCGGTTTTTCTACTCCATGCTCGATTTTTTAGGGACAGGTATCATAACCCCCATTACCACGCGAGGTCGGTGAAATTATGTCAGATGTGGGCATAGACGATATCGCAATACATTTTCCTCGACTGTACTTTGATATGCGAGATTTTGCCGATTTCAGGGGTGCGGACTTTGGAAAGCTCAACAAGGGTCTAGGCCTGGCAGCTATGGCAATTCCAGACGTTCATGAGGATACAGCCACCATGGGTGCCAATGCGGCTTCAAGGCTAATCGACAGGAATGATATAGACCCAAACAAAATTGGGCGAATTTACTTGGGAACGGAATCAGCACTTGATGGAGCAAAGCCCACTGCAACTTACATCATGGACATGCTTGAGCAAAGATACTCCAGTAAATTTGGTGAGAACTGCTTCAGAAACTGTGATGTTGTGGATTTGACATTTGCATGCATAGGAGCAGTCGACGCAATGCATAACACACTTGACTGGGTTGCCAGAGGTGGAGAGGAAAAGGACAGAATCGGTATAGTTGTGTTCGCTGACAACGCCAAGTATGATCTCGAGTCTAGCGGAGAGTACACTCAAGGGGCAGGAGGTGGAGCGATTCTGATAAGGCACAATCCGAGACTTCTGGCTATTCCTGATATTTGGGGTGTTTCAACAATGCCCGTTCACGACTTCTTCAAACCTAGAAGGGAAGTAAACACGAGGATGATTGTGGAGAATGTGTTGGAAGTCGCCCGCGAAAGTGGGGAGAGGATTAAGGAAGGGCTTGCAGAGAAGATTCTCAAGTATCTGCCAAATTCATCCAAGAAAGATGATATCATGTTCGAAAATGAGAAGCTAATGATACACAAGGATATGCCAGTTTTTGATGGCCAATTCTCAAATAGGTGCTACTCTGAGTCAGTAAAGACCGCATTTATCAATTTCAGATCAAAAGCAATATTGGATGGAAGGTATGACCCAGATGAAGATGAAATTCTTACCGAGCAGTGGATGAGGATTATTGTACATCTCCCTTATGCATTTCAAGGAAAAAGAATGTTTCCCGACGTCTTTAGGCATGACAGAAGAAATCTTCCTATCTGGGATTCAATTACTGAGGAAATTGGCCCAGAACCAATGGAGCAAGACTTTCCTCAGACTCCAGAGGGGATAGAAGAATTCGAACGCGCCAACGATCTCTATCGGAGGCTAATTTCCAAGACCACCGAGTTCAGGGAGTTCGCAGAGCAAAGAATTGAAAAAACTCAGAGGGCCTCAAGCTTGATTGGAAATCAGTATACAGGCTCTATTTTCCTAGCGTTGATGTCATCAATGGAGAGCGATTATCTGGATGGTACCGATATGGGAGGCGAGAAGGTAGGCCTCTGCGGATATGGTTCCGGCGCCAAGGCAAAGGTATTCGAGGGGGAGGTCCAAGGGGAATGGAAGGAGATATCATCTCGCTTTGAACTGTTTGAGAGACTATCCAAGAGGACTCCAATTGACAAGACAATTTACGAGTCTCTTCACAGAGGTACTAGGAAAGAATCTGTATTATCTCCAAATGGTGAGTTCGCGTTGGTCGGAATAGGCGCGGAGGGAGACCTAGAAGGCCAGAGAAGATATGCCTGGGTCGAATAGATATTTCATCATGGGACTATGGCCCGATTAATTACGATTCTTTGGACTTCCTGCGTCCCTTCGTAAATTTGTGTTATCTTTGCATCTCTGAAGAACCTCTCTACTGGGAAATCAGTAGTGTATCCATATCCGCCAAGAACTTGTACTGCCCTCTCAGAGACCCACATGGCCGTGTCGCCTGCGAATAACTTAGCCATACTCGCTTCCTTGGTATGTCTTGGACCGCCATCCTCGTAGTGCCTCTGTTTGGCCCATGCCGCCTTGTAGACCATCATTCTCGATGCTTCTATCTGGGTCGCCATGTCCGCAAGGATGTTGCCAACACTTTGATGATACGAGATTGGCTTACCAAATGTCTGTCTCTCATGTGAATAATTCAGCGCAGATTCATATGCTCCCTGAGAAATCCCAAGTGCCTGCGCGGCAATACCTATTCTGGAGTTATCCAATGCATTCATTGCGATTGGAAAACCTTCTCCGGGCACCTTGAGCACATTTTCAACAGGAACCAGACAATCTTCGAGTAGTAGTGAGCATGTGTCCGAAGATCGTATTCCAAGCTTGTCTTCCTTCTTTCCAACCGAGAATCCTTCGAATCCCTTCTCGACGATAAACGCTGTAGTACCGCCATGCTTTTTCACACCATATTCGGGATGATCAACGTCCTTCGCGAAAAGGACGTATATGTCGGCACTGGATCCATTTGTTACCCACATTTTCTCTCCGTTGAGGACATAATGGGTTCCGTCATCATTCAACTTGGCCTTGCAGTCCATCGCTGCTGCGTCAGTTCCAGAGCCCGCTTCAGAGAGTGAGTAAGCTCCTATCTCATTTCCCGCCAGTCTCGTGAGGTACTTGTCTTTCTGCTCTTCATTTCCGTGGATTGATATTGTCTTCGAACAAAGCCCCACATGAACGCAGTACATCACTGAAAAAGACGGATCAACTCTGGCCAACTCCTCCACGATTATTGCCTCGGTAACATCATCTACTGGACTTCCACCGTATTTCTCTTCAATAGCAATTCCCTGCAGGCTGGTTTCGCAGAATTTCTTCCACTCTTCCAGTGGGGCCCTCTGTTCCTGATCTCTAGCAAGAGTGGTCGGAAGGAGGATCTCCTCCGCAAAATCTCTTACCATGTTTCGAATCATGTTTTGCTCTTCCGTCTCTTCAAAATTCATGGTACTCATTACCTCCGAAAGGCGCCTCATTGTTAACCTCTCGTTAAAGGATTCTCGAATTCATACGAACGAATAGTTGAAATTCGATACCGATGGCCGCGGTGCGAGAAACATGGCCGATAGCGACTACGCAGAGTTCAGCATTGCACACGATCGCCTATACACACTTGACCACCTGTGGATGCAGGTTTTGGATGAGGATAAAGAAGAGGGAACAACTAGCATAAAAATAGGATTGAGCGAGTTCCTCATGGCAGAGTTCGGAGAGGTTATTCAGATAGTATTGGCTAGGCCTAGGGATGACAGTGACTTTGAGATTGATGCAGATTCAGGACTCTCAGAGGATGATGATGAGGAAGATCAGCCATCAAAGGCAGATACAATGGGGGCTCAGGTTGATACAGACGAGTTACTGATAACTGTGACTACAAGGTATGATGGGGAATTCGATAGGATGTTGATCAATGCCCCCATTTCTTGTACAATAGTTGAATTAAACGGGCATGTAGAGGATAATCCAGATTTAGCTAATGAGGACGCCTATGGGGATGCATGGTGCGTGATCGTGAAGACATACACCGACGATTTCGATGAGGATCAATTCATGGATAAGGATGAATATTTGGCTATGCTTAATGAACTTCCTTGACTATGGCCATTGAAGACCATCCCAGTTTTCATGATTTGATTGTTCCCAGTTAAAATCCTTAAGCAGTGGAATAAGATCAGCCTCCGTTCTCAATGCGCCCTCAATTTGCTTTCTGTGGAGCCAACCTTTGAGTTTCCCCAGCCTAGGCCCGGGAACAAGTCCAGTAACCTCCGCTAGCCTATCGCCATTGATTATTGGTGAAATAATCAGCTCTTCATTATCTGCCTGTTCCATAGCCTCTCTGAATTCAAATAAGTCGACGCCAGACTTCTCCAGATACTCCATTATCATCTTCTTCCTCGTCTCGGGTACTACTGCCTTGAACCTCCTTAGTGATTCAATAGAGCAATCCAGCTCTAAATTTCTGCATCCATGCATTATGGAAATTTCAGAAAGAGAATTTTTTGAGAGTACTAGGGATTCTCTCAGCATATCTGAAAGAGACTCAGATGAGATATCCTCATTCCTGAAAATTAATGCCAAATTCACCAAATGATTACTTGATAGTTGAGGAGGGATGTCCACATCATGGTCCTCGAAAACTTGGTCAAAAACTCCTAGAGAAGCCATCTTTAGGGCTATTTGATGTACGTTTCCTCCGCTGAATATTTTAGAAATCTCGACTCCAACCCTCTCTCTGGAAACACCCGAGAGAAAACCTTCGGCCCGAATAATCCCCCTCTCGAGAGATTCGTCCATCTTCCTGACTCCAGCATCTCCCGCATCTAGAAATCTAAATGCCCGAAGCACCCTTAACCCATCTTCATCGAACCTCTTGTCTGCAGATCCCACTGTCCTTAAGGTGCCCATGGATAGATCATCTAGTCCACCATACGGGTCTATCAGGACCTCATCGATACCTATGGCCATTGAATTTATTGTGAAGTCCCTTCTACTCAGATCTTCGATAATTCCTTTATCGTCCTCTCCAACCTCTAGGAAACTAACTTTTTCAGGTCTCCTACCGTCAATATAGTCTTCCTCACTCCTCAAAGTAGTTACTTGCCACTCCGAGGTATTCTCTTCACCCTCGATCCTTACTATCACGGTTCCAAAACTCGCTCCAACCATAATTGATTTGGGAAAAATGGACTCAATCTCCTTGGGCGTCAAGGTAGTGGCTATGTCCATATCTTCTGCATTCATTCCCATTAAAGAGTCCCTCACCCAGCCTCCAACAATCCATGCCGAGCCTTTTTTCCTCAGTCTACCCAGAACATGCCGGTCGTCATCAGAAATCTGACGCAATGCCATGACTAGGTCGTCACGCATCGCGTCCGTCATGATGTGTGCTGAGGCCTCACAGACATCACTTCTTCGATTCCAAATTTCATCCATTGTCAAGGAACAAAGTCTCGATGCCTTTTTCCAAAGAGAGCTTCTTCGGGTTCAGAAGTAAGTTCCACGAGGTCAAAACCGACTAATCTACTGAATGTAGGCCATAGTTCAATCAACCACTCAGACTCAGTCATCAAAAGTTCAATGACAGGGTGCTCAATAATATCCTCATCCGTGTAGCTCTCATCAATTTCAGGAAGTCCGGAAGGTAAGTCACGTAGGGACTGGACCAATTTTTCTAGCTTCAAAACTTCTTCAGAACCACTGCCCAACAAAGATTCTATTAGCTTCAATGCGTCCTCAAATTCATCAGCGATGAATTCTGGATCCGGAAAGATCCTGTCGTACTCGGAGATATCCAAAGGCCCGAAAACCACGCCACCAAGATCGGTTTCATACCATGCCCCGCCTTGCCATTCCCTCTTCAGGAGCCTTTGCTGGACTCTGCCTCCAAACGGTCCTAGAACAAATCCCCCTTCTTCTATCAGTAGCTCTATCTGAGAGGGCATGTTTCTAATTGATCCTGTAAACAGGACTCTGTCCACGTCTCTAGACCAGAATGGGTCATCTAATGCCTCATTTCCCATGACACGTATTATCCCAATCTGTTGGAGGCCCTCCAGTATCTTTGTAGTATGTGCTGAAACCTCTCTGTGTGGCTCTATGATGGTGACCTTGCCAGCAGGTCCACAAATCTTGTCAATCAGTGTTGCCAAATACCCTCCCTTTGACCCCATCAACACGACATGCTGACCCGGCCTAAGCTCAAGATGGTGTAGCATTGTCACAATCATGTGAGGGGCAGAGATCGTTTTTGTTACCCCTGAATCAGTCACTAGAAATGGTACAGGGTAATCCTGCCAGAAACTTTCCAGTGGAAATTCCGTAAAATCCGAAGGCTCGGTTGAAAGAATCGCGTCGATAATGCCCTGATTCATCGGAATCCCTGTTTTTTTGAGCATTTGGACCAAATCAATTACTCCGGACATGTCATCTCTCGACACTCCTTTAGCCGCAGTCCATTTGAACACAACGCTCCCCCGGTCAGCTAGGGTCCGTGGTCTAGGGGTTATGACGTTGCTCTTACAAAGCGAAGATCGCAGGTTCAATTCCTGCCGGACCCACCAGTAAATCTCAACTTATTAGCCAAGTGGCAACAGGCCCCCCACATCAAATTCAAAAGGCGGTGTCTTGAGGGCGATGCGTGGTCGAAGAGACCGCTGGACTAGCGTCCCGCGTGGCAAGAAGGCTCAGGAAGAGAGACTGGACTGTGTCTGTTGCTGAGTCTTGTACCGGTGGCTTAGTTGCTTCTTTGATAACTGATATATCTGGAGCATCTGCATGGTTTAATCAAGGCTGGATAACATATTCTAACGATTCAAAGATGAGAGAGTTGGGCGTAGAAAAGTCAGCTTTCGACAGCGGGGATGCGGGTGCTGTATCTCATGAGGTGGCTATTCAAATGGCCCAGGGCGCCAAGTATCAATCTGGATCAGACGTCTCAATAGGGATAACTGGAATCGCAGGACCCGGAGGATCAACAGGGGACAAGGAGGTTGGAAGGGTCCATGTAGCCGTAATTGCAGGGGACTACTTTTTATCCAGAAGAATGGATTTCGGAGATAATGACAGGCTGGATAACAAGAAGTCTTTCGCCGCGTTCGCAATGAGGCTCACACTGGAGGCACTAGATAGGGTAGACGAAAATGAAGCCGTCGTCGAGAAAGTATTGAGTAAGGATGAAGGGGACATTTCCTTCGATACATCTCAATTAGACCCCCTGTCTGAAGAGTGGGAAGGAAGTCTTGAGTGGCAGAAAAGTCCCAGAACAGTGGCCGAAGACATCGGCAAAGTAGATCTAGCCTCATTGACGGATTGGGACGACCAAGAATAATCTGGCTACTTTTTTGCGATATCATCATGAGGTGACTATCGCCCATGCCTGGCATGGCCTCTGAGGATTGGCCTGAAAGACAGCGAATTTTAGCTTCTTCAGGTATGCTTGTGATTGGCAGAAAATCGCAAGAGATTATTCAGGATCTAGAGGATATCCAACCATTAATCGAGGCCGCAAGGTCATCTGGGGTGAAAATACTCGATCATAGGACAGTCAACGAGTTGCTATCTATGTCCACTAGAACCAAAATAGAGCCTCTGGTGTCCGATTTTTCAAAAACGGAGCAAGCTTCCCTTCCTAGCCCAGATAGTCATTCTCCGATTGGAAGGACTGTAGCGCCCTCAAAATCATTGGATTTAGCTCCTCCTCCGAGGCCACACGGACTGGAGCATTACAGCCTAGCAGATTTTCCCATGGAGGCGACAGATGTTGACTCTCAAATTGAGATACATTTCGATATCACAGGGAACTCGGTCACTGAAGGAAAGATGTCTGACATGAGAGCTTGCTTCACTGACAGACTACAGGCAATACGATCAATGATGGTTGCCTCCAACACACTTCCCAGGAGGCCTGTACCTGCTTCAGAGGCATGGAGAAACAGACAACGCCACTCAAGTAGGGAGTATGAGGTAACCATGGTAGGGCTAGCGACAGAAATGAGATGGGCCAAAAGTAAGAATCTAATGTTCGTGGTCGAGGACGAGACAGCTCAGATAAGGTGCATTCTAAAGCCTCCCTCTGATGCTTCGGAGGTACACCCGGCGCTTGACGGATTGATGGATGATGATGTTGTTGGCGTCAGTGGATATTTCTTGGTCGGAGAAGGGGACCCGATTTTCTTCGTCCAAGATATTCACCTTCCACCACTAGGGTTTCACTCGAAAAATACATCTGGTGAAGATAGAGCCGTCTCTGCGGCTTTCCTTTCAGACACTCATGTTGGTAGCATGACCTTCCTAGGTCCTCAATGGGATAAAATGATTGAATGGTTCAACAATGACCCTCTAGCTCGAACTATCAAATATTTCGTACTCAGCGGGGATGGTGTAGATGGGGTCGGGATTTATCCCGGACAAGATCGCCATCTTTCAATCAAAGACCTGTTCAATCAATACTCAGAGCTTGCTAGATTGCTTGAGAGGCTTCCGGATTGGGTCGATGTAATCATCTTGCCTGGCAACCACGATGCAGTTAGGCCAGCTGAACCGCAACCCGCTTTGGACCCAGAGGTGCAACAAGATTACTCTGATGCGACATTTGTAGGAAATCCATGTGATTTCAGCCTTCATGGGGTCAGGGTACTTTCGTATCACGGTAAGAGTATAGATGATTTCGTTGCCACACTCAGATCTGTATCATATTCCCGGCCAGAGAGAGCAATGCAAGCCATGTTAGAGAGAAGGCACCTAGCCCCCTCATGGGGCGGAAAAACCCCACTTTCCCCGGAACCTGAGGATAATCTAGTTATTGCCAATGTCCCAGATATTTTTGTTACAGGTCACGTTCATGGCCACTTTGTGGGAAATTACAAGGGAACTACGATGGTACATAGTTCGACATGGCAGAATCAAACAGATTTCCAAAGAATGCTTGGTTTTCAGCCAAAGCCATGCATCCTTACAGTGGTGAATCTCCACACTTATGCTACTGCCTCCGTACCATTCGCTTAGGTTTGGTCAGGAAACTCTTCTCCATCGAAAATATACGGCCATATTTTTCTCAAATCCTTTGATTCCACCACTGGTACTCCAGCACTTCTAAACGACTCTAATGCCCTAGCACGTGCTGGATTGAATCCAATAAATGAAGAATCTCCTATTTTCATGGACAGATCTGTGCTGGAGTCTCCTATAGATATGATTTCGCTAGTTTCGAAGTCATTAATTCTTGCCAGCTTCTCCACCATAAGTCCCTTTTGGTGTGAGTATACCCTGGTGGGTAGTCCCTTGACAAGATATTCCTCCTCGTCCCACACAAAACCATTTGCTGCCCAGTCGTCTACCTTCAGCATACTCGCAATTGCGCCCACGAACAAGTCAACACCGGATGAGACAATTGCAACATAAATCCCCCGTCTTTTCAGCTCATCGACGACTTCTCTTGCACCGTCAATTAAGCCAATGCCACTGTAGCATCTGATGATGTCATCCTTGTGAATATCGGACTTTACGCTCTTCCAAAGGCGGATGTCATGTTCAACAAACTCCTCTTCTGTAATTTTACCATCTAGAAACATCTCCAGAGTCTTCTTGTGTGATTCATCATCGGCCGTGTCTGTGCCAAATTTTCTATGGATATTCTGCCATGATGAGCCATTGTCAGCAAGAACTCCATCGCAGTCAAACACTACAGCAGTAACACGGCCCATGTGGGTGGGACATACTCTGACTTAATTTAGTATAGTTCGTTCCGATGAATTGATTTCCGGGTACTTTGTGAGAGGGTCGTGAGCGGACCAGACAGAACCGAGAGGAGAGCCATAATTGTCAGAGTCCTTTTTTTTGGACCTCTGGCAGAATCTTTGGGGGAGAGGGAAGTCGAGATTCCAGTGGAAATTGGGACCACGATCGCGCAATTGATTGAAAGATTGGGACTGGAAGACCTTGTTTCTGGTGGCCTCAGGGTCGCGATTGATGGCAATCTGGTGAATGAATTCGACTCTGCAATCAAGGACTCCTCGGAGTTAGCATTCCTACCTCCTGTTTCAGGTGGATAAGACGGTCTTTATCCGAAGCATTCAATCCTTATGTCCTCTGGCAGGGTATGATAGTAATGGCATTGGGTACCGTTGAAGTCGTCGCTCTCGTTGTTTTTGGTGTGCTAATTTTTGGAGTTGACAAAATCCCAAAACTAGCTAGAAGCGTCGGACTCGCCAAAGGGGAGTACCAGAAAGCTGTGAATGAGGTAGCCAGACCTTCTAAGACCGAAATGGATATGGACAGGGGTGGTCAAACCGAAGAATTCCTGTCAGAAGAAGAGTAACTACCCCCTCTTGAGTTTCAAATCACTACCGCAGTCAATACACTCACCAAGTATACCCTTCTTGTTGGTGGGACTTTCCGGTGAATCGAACTCTCTCCCACAACCAACGCATTTGAGCCTCCATATCCAAAACTCAGAAATTCCATCAGAATCGACAGACCTCCATCTTACGCCCATTCTCTCAGATAGGTTCTGCATGCGGTAGTCGTCGGTAACTAGTACGCAATTTCTCTCATATGCCATTGCAACCAAGTGTAGATCAGTAACAGATAAGCCCCCCATATCTCCAGTTTCCATTGCCGCCATCGAAGCTGATGAAATCGAATCTACAGTAGGCTCAGAGATTATCACTCCCACTGCTTCAACCATTTCTGCCCTTGCGGGGGAATGCCTCTCCAGCTCCTTGACCTGTGATTGTACTATGATGGCCCCATTCAATTCTGTTAGAGGCCAATATAATAGGGCCGATGTATCTACAACAAGCCTATCTTCCACGTGTTAGCCACCAGCTTTCCTTTCATTGGTTTTCCCTCTGCTGGTCCACACAAAAACCACCATTTCATACACAATGACTTGGACGAACGCTCGTGAGCCTGTTACCTAGTGGATTCTGGGACAGATGGGATTCGTATGTCCAGTGGGCACTAGATTTAGGATTGCCCGGTCTTGGAATCCTATCATTCACAGAGGCGGTAATCCAGCCAATTCCCCCGGAGGCTCTTACATTTCCTATGTTCCTTGATGCCCAGGGAGATCCTCTAGCAATTTTCCTGATATGGACGATTGTCACAGTAACTAGTGTATCTGGGGCACTGGTTGGATGGTGGCTCGGTAGAATCTTGGGAAGGGGCGTCGCTGAGAGGTATATTCGGGAAATCCACGTCCAGAGACTGGATAGTCTAATCATTAGATATGGCAGCGCTGGAATTTTTGTCGCTGCGGTATCTCCAATCCCCTACAAGGTCTTGGCATGGGTAGCTGGAATGGGGGATATGGACAGGAACCAATTCATTTTTGCTGGCCTCTTTGGAAGAGGCCTCAGATTTGGAATTCAGGCATTGGTTATAGGAATCTGGGGAGATGAGCTACTCGGTATGTTGGAAAATCCAATCGTTTGGGTACTCTTGACGTTGACTTCATTCCTAGCTTTCATACCTGCTAAAAGGTGGTGGGACGGACTCTTAGTGGAAGAGTGACCAAATTTCCCACAGTCATCTGGAAACTCCTCTACCCGATTCGATTATGTGGGATGCATATCTCCGACAGCTCAGCTTCTGTGGTGTAGTTCGGTCCATCATACCGGGTTTTCATCCCGGCGACCCGGGTTCAAATCCCGGCAGGAGCACCAAAATCAAGTAATTTCATGTATTTCAATGGGTATCTCCCTCTTGGATGACTCCCCAATAACCACTCTGGTCCACTTGCTAGTTGTAGAGGGTATTGCCAAGATATGGCTACATGAGGTCAGTATCTTCTCCGTCAATGAATTTGGGGCCTCTGGCCTCCCTCTGTCTTGGAGTCCTCTCCTTGGGTCCTCCCATTCCTCAGAGAATACAGCTATTGGTATTGAGCTATTTGTTGCCCACCTTTCTGCTAGGTAGTCAACACCACTCGCTCCTCCCACTATTACCAGATCTGGATAACCATTAGCCCCCACCCATGCATCAATTATATCTTCGAAGCTCTCAAAGTCGTAGTATCTGCTAGAACCTACTATTGCAAGGTTGATTATTTCTCCATCATTGTTTAAATCTCTGCTCCCGAGCTTTTCCACAACGTCCTGTCCCGCATCGTCTACCATGTTACTCAAAGTGGGTATGGAGAAATAAAGCCATTCTAGAAAATCCATAATTTAACACATTTATCGAAATTTTCACACAATCGAATTGAAAGCCTGAACCCCGACCACGAGTTAGGGATGTGACATGGCACTAGATGTGGAATCTATTCGTTCTCAGTTTCCGATACTCCAGAGGACTCTCCCAAATGGGAAGAAACTAGTGTATTTCGACAACGCCGCAACCTCCCAAAAGCCATTGGCGGTAATCGACGCTATGTCAGATTTCTACAAGAATTATCACGCAAATGCTCACAGGGCTAACCACACCCTGGCCGATGAGTCCACAGCCGCCTTGGAAGGTGCCAGAGATAGGATATCGAAATTTTTTGGAACATCAGAGAGTCAAATGATTTACACAGGTAGTGCCACAGAAGCAATGAATTTAGTGGCTTATGGTTGGGCCAGGTATAATCTGAGTGAGGGGGACGTTGTCGTTACCACCGAGATGGAGCACCACGCAAATATTGTTCCTTGGCAAGAATTATCCAAGGAAAGAGGAATTGAATTGAGGTATGTCCCGGTAGATACCGAGAAATTTACGTTGGACTACGATGCTATGGAAGTCGCAGTCGAGGGTGCATCTCTAGTTTGCGTGGGGCATGTAAGCAATGTTCTTGGCGTGAGAAATGATATCGAAAGGGTAATTCAAATGGCACGCTCACAGGGCGCCAGAATAGCTATTGACAGTGCTCAAGGGGCTCCGCATGAGAAGATAAAATTCGATGATTTAGGCGCAGACTTTCTCTCGGTGGCAGCACACAAAATGGCCGGTCCAACAGGCATAGGATGCCTATTAGTCAGTGAGGAGGCCCTCTCGGAGATGGGGCCATTCTTGACTGGGGGATCTATAGTCAAGAGAGTATCTTTGGAGGATACCCTCTTCCAAGAAGGATATGCAATGTTTGAGACCGGAACTCCGAGGATGGCCGAGGCAATAGGATGGAGGGTTGCAGTGGACTGGCTCGAGGAGAATGTCGATTTTGAAGAGGCACACAAACATGTCCAGAGAATAGCATCGTGGATGGCATCAAGAATGCGCGAGATTCCAGGAATCACTGTTTTCGGATACCCAGAAAGAGAGGAATCGATAGGAGTCGTCTCATTTCTGCATGATACTATTCAGGCACAAGATCTTGGTTATCTTTTGGATGCTGGTGGATTTGCCGTTAGGACTGGTCATCATTGCGCTCAACCCCTAATGGAGGCCATGGGGGTCGGCTCAACTAACAGAGCATCAGTTTGGATCTATAACACTATGGAAGAGGCAGAGGCATTCGTCTCACATCTCGAGTCTATTGTTTCCAGATTCTCCTAGGTGCCAGAATTCTGAAATCCTACCATACGTTCGGACCATCATGGGCGATGAAAGCGGATGGTCTGAAGAGATACAAATTATCGTCGATAGATTTCAATCCTGTTTTGATACAATGGAGCGGTATGAGCTCCTTTTCGAATATGCAAATATGCATCCCTCGGTTCTTTCAATGGAGGAATGGGACGATGAGAACATGGTCCATGGTTGCCAATCGAGAGCTCATGTCGAGTGCCTACTCGACGGAGATGGGGGATTCATAGCAAAAGGGGGTGCCGACGCCCAAATTGTACAGGGACTCATGGCCATAACGGCAATTGCAGTAAATGGACTTCCTCCCGAGGAAGTGGCTTGTCACGATCCCTCATACGTTGAGGAGATGGGACTAAGTCAAATCCTCACACCGAGCAGGGCCAATGGATTCATGAATATGGTGAAGAAGGTGAAAGACGAGGCTTCTTCTTTGATGTGATAGTATGTCTGTGGAGTCTAAGGTAAGGGAATCGCTCAAATCCGTGGAGGACCCAGAGATGAAAATCTCGGTAATCGAGCTAGGATTAATCTATAACATAAAAGAAGAGCAAAGAGATGGTGGCATTCACGTGGAGGTCGATATGACCCTGACAAGCCCCGGTTGTCCAATAGCCCCTGAGCTTATGGCCGCTGTTCACAGAGCAACTGAGCAGACTGAAGGAGTTCTTAGTGCACATGTCAATTTGACCTTCACCCCATTGTGGGACCCTAGGAAACATGCCTCAGAGGACGCATTGATTGACATGG